>MAAC01016876.1_pt1 | contig 54934 bp, 43 predicted proteins | sample 1115981 | NCBI WGS metagenome assembly MAAC01 (sample SAMN04961126, study PRJNA320927) | seawater metagenome | isolation source: sample BD02T64 sea water enriched with oil for 64 days | place: USA:Gulf of Mexico | collected 2013-07-27 | reverse complement strand
GATTGGTAATTCCTTAAAATCAGATATTTTACCATTGGTAGCTATTGGCGCTTCTGCAATTCATGTACCTTTTCATACTACCTGGGCGCACGAAGAGGTTTCAGCAATAGAACAATCAACTACAGCATATAAAACAGTTGCGTCCATAACAGAAATACTTAAATTAGTATAATGGAATTTTTAGACATAGAAACATGGAATCGAAAACTGCATTTCGAACATTTTAAACAATTAGTTGATCCTTACTTTGCAGTTACTGTAGAGGTAGATGTAACCAAAGCGTATCAAACGGCAAAAGAAAAAGAGTTTCCGTTTTTTGTGTTGTATTTGCATGCATGTATGAAAGCAATTAATGCTATAGAGAATTTTAAATATAGAATCACAGAAGATGAAAGAATTAGAATCTACGATGTAATTCATGCTTCTGCAACCATTATGCGGCCAGATCATACATTTGGTTTCTCATTCATAAATTATTCTGATAGCCTATCGGAGTTTCATCAGAATTTTAAAAAAGAAAAAGCACGAATATTAAGCACATCAGCCTTGTTTTCTCCAATCAATTCTGATAACTGTGTCTATTGTTCAGCTTTGCCTTGGATCAACTTTACAGGTCATAAAGAACCTAAGAATAGAAAAAGCGATTCAATAACCAGATTGGCCTTTGGAAAGTTCATAAAAAAAGAAAACAACTTGAAAATGCCTGTTTCTATAACCGTGAATCACGCCTTGGTAGATGGCTATCATGTAGGTTTGTTTTTTGATGCGTTTCAAAAATCATTAGATAGTATATAATAACCAATAACTTTGCATATTTTTGCAACAAATAAGATAATAACACACTATGAGTTTTAGAAATTTCCCAATGGTTCCTCGCGTAGTTTTCGGTAGAGGATGTTTTAATCAATTAGATGAAATATTAGCACCAAAACGTAAAAGCGAAAAAGCACCATTTATATTTATTGTTGATGATGTTTTTAAAGGAAACGACTGGTTGATCAGTAGAATCCCATTGCATTTTAACGATAAAATTATTTATGTAAGTGCAGAAGAAGAACCAAAGACGAGTTACGTTGATGCGTATAGAGATGATTTAGTTGCCGAATTTGATGAGATTCCGTCTGGAATTATCGGAATTGGTGGAGGTACGATGTTAGACTATGCTAAAGCTGTGTCTTTAATGTTGACAAATCCAGGAAGTTCTGCAGATTACCAGGGCTGGGATTTAGTGAAAAACCAAGGTGTATATCATGTTGGTATTCCAACAATATCTGGAACAGGAGCAGAGGTTTCTAGAACTACAGTTTTAACTGGGCCAGAACGTAAGTTAGGTATGAATTCTGATTACACACCCTTTGATCAAGTAGTGTTAGATCCAGAATTATGTAAAGATGTGCCAACAAACCAATGGTTTTATACTGGTATGGATTGTTATATTCACTGTATAGAGTCTTTAACAGGAACTTTCTTAAATACTTTTAGTGAAAGTTACGGAGAGAAATCTTTAGACTTGTGTAGAAGAGTATATATAGAGAAAGACATTCGCGATGAAGATAGTCAAGATGAATTGATGATGGCTTCATGGCATGGAGGAATGAGTATTGCCTATTCTCAAGTGGGTGTTGCACATGCAATGAGTTACGGTTTGTCTTATTTATTAGGAACAAAACACGGAATAGGAAACTGTATCGTTTTTGATCAATTAGAAGAGTTTTATCCAGAAGGAGTCGCAGAATTTAAACTGATGGTAAAAAAGCACAATATTGATATTCCTAAAGGATTGTGTAAAGATTTGTCTGATGCTGAGTTTGATACCATGATTGATGTTTCTCTAAGTTTAGTTCCGTTATGGGAAAATGCTTTAGGTGATGATTGGCAAAAAACAATTACAAGAGAAAAATTAAGAACTATGTTTGAAAAAATGTAATTGTTTTAATTGTATTTTAAATCAATAATTTATAGTAGATTTGCACCCAAAATAAGAAGATTATGGCAAGCATAAAGAATTTAAAAAAAGACATCAACTATACTTTAGGTGATATTATCGAAGAGTGTTACGTAGCAAATTTGTTAAATCCGCAAAACGATGCAGCAAAATCAGAAGCTATCATTGATGAAGCTATTGAGACTTTTGATGTATTAATTGCAAGATTAAATGCAAAGAATGTAGAAAATAAAAAATCGCACTATAAGTCTATTGGTGCTGATTTAGAGGTTAAAGCTAATGAGTTAGTTGAGAAAATCAACAAACTTTAAGAGTTATAAAAAATTGTTAAAAAATCCATCCTTTTTATCGTTAATCTTAATAATACCCCAAATTAAGAATGGCTAGAGCAATGTTTGAATACACAAAAACTGTACTGAAGAAAGTCAGTTTTAACGCAGAATTATTCTGCAAAGAATTAGAAAAAGCTTTGAATAGATTATTACCACATGAGGTAAGTGAATTGTCAATTTGGATAAAGCAATATACGTCTAACAAGCCTGAGTTATATGTTTGTTTAGCGTTGATAAAAGAATAACAAAAAAAAGAGAACTAAATTTAGTTCTCTTTTTTTTTGTTATTCTTGTTATTCTTGTTTTTTGTGTTTTTTTACTTTTCGATATCGTTTAAACATTCGCCTTGTAAAATCTCTCTCTACAATATGAAGTTTTAAAATCTTCTTATAGGGAATTACTCTAGATAGTTCTTCTTGGTATTTTACATTCGCGTCATAATATGACCTCTCTACAGCTAGCATTTTTTTAGCAAAAGTTTTTGCTTCTTTTTCACTCAAATTATCAATGCCTCCTTTTTCTGAAATTTCCTTTTTTAGAGTGCTCCTTTTTCCATGATACAATTTGTAGCGCTCTTTGTCAAATTTGTTATAAATAGGCCAGAATTTTTCAGCTTCTTGTTTTGTTAGGTTCAATTTTTCAGTAATATATGATACTTTTAAAACCATAACTTTTTTTCTACTATCTCTGTGTTGAGAAAATAGGTTAAAGCTAATCAATAGTGTTAAAACGAAAGTTAATAAGTGTTTGCTTTTGTGCATTATGATTCTATTTCTGTTAATAACGAGGCATTATTAATGGTGTTTAAATATTCTAATATATCATCATCATTTATTGATGTATCATCTTCTATAATGTCATTCTCTGTAAGGTCTGCATCTACAAATTCTAATAAATTTCTAGATCCTTCTTCTGAGTTACTATCAATAAACCAAAGTTCTAATTCTTCTGAAGAAATCGTTTCAAATGATATTTCCTCATTGGTAGAGGAATAATTTAGACCAATAAAAAGCAATATACTTGCTGCTGCTGCTGCAGGGATAAATTTTAGTATTCGAGATTTTAATGAGATTATTTTAACTTCTTTTTTAGGGAAATCAATCTGCGAAAATAACTTCTCTTCAAAGCTGTTAAAATAATTATCCGGTGCTATAAAGGCAATGTCTTTAGGGAAGTTTTGATCAGCCATCTTAGAAAGCACATTATTTTCTACGCCATCAAAATAGTTTTCAGGCACAGAAAATCCATCCTCATTCTGAGTGCGTTTCTTCAAGTAGTCTTCGCTATTTTGTAGTTCTCTATTCATTTAATTCTTAGACTATAAAGCCTTTAAAAGGTTTAATTAGTGCGCGGTATTTTTTATGTAATCTTCAATTTTTTTTACTGCGTGAAAATACGAAGCCTTTAAAGCTCCTTCAGATGTTTCTAATATCTCGGCAATTTGTCTGTATTTTAAATTGTCAAAATATTTCATGTTAAAAACCAATTGTTGCTTGTTGGGTAATCTTTTAACTGCTTTTTGTAATATCAGTTGTATGTCATTACCGGTAAATAAACTATCGCTATCTAAATTAGACGCCAGTTTCTGTTGAAAATCTGAAATGTCTAGATTTTGTTCTCTGGCTCTTTTATTGATAAAACTAATTGATTCGTTGGTCGCTATTCTATACATCCAAGAAAATAATTGACTTTCTTGCTTGAAATTGTTGATACTTCTAAATATTTTTAAAAAGGTATTTTGAAGTACGTCATCTGCATCATCATGTGAAATAACTATTTTACGAATGTGCCAATACAAACGCTCTTTGTATATAGATACAAGTTCTCTAAAGGCTTTCTCTTTTGTTAAAGGATCTTTCAGTTGTTCTATAAAAGTTACTTCGTCTACCAATTACGTAATTGTTTTTTTATTAGACGATTTAGATTAGAAAAGGTTTAATGGTTTTATTTTTTTAAACTTCTTCTTTTAGAATATCCAAAAAGTCGATCACTTTTAATGATTTCAGCAATTCCTTTTGGAAGCATTTCTTCCCATCCATCTTCATTGCTTATGATCATTTTTAAAACTCGTCTAGAAAAGATGTGTAGAATTTCAGGATCAAAATCTTTAATATCTACAAGTTTACCGTTATGTTTAAAGAATTTGTATAGTTCTTTTACTCTTGGGTGAACCTTTAGATTTTCACTGGTTATATACTCTCCAGTTTTTTCTTCCTTATAAGGATACATATACACCTTTAAATCTCTGAAAAATAATTTTCCAAAAGCTTCAAGAATTCCACCACTTACTTGTCTGTAGTACTTCTCATCAAAAATTTGAATCAAATTGTAAACTCCCATGGCAAGTGCCATTCTTTCTTTGGTGAATTCGCTAAAGTACTCAACCAACTTATAGTATTCTTGAAAGTTGGTAATCATTACATCTTGCCCCAAAGAACATAGTAGTTCTGCTCTGTCTAAGAAATCACGCTCGTTAATTTCTCCTTCGGCTCTAAGGTTTGCCAATGTAATTTCAAATATAACCTGTGTGTTTTTTGGGTCTACTTTCTTTTCGCTTAAGAAGATCTCTTTAGATTTCTCAAACATGTCCATGTTTACTTTCGTTACAGGCCTAAAACTACCACGTAAAGCTAAAATGTTCTTTTTATATAATACTTGTGCAGGTAATAAGTTATTTCCGTCAGAATCAAACATTACAGCATTTGTCATACCGTTTTTAACCAATTGTAAGCTCATCAAGCGATTGTCAACATACATAAAACGAGGGCCAGAAAAATTAACCATGTCAATCTCTAACTGATCTTTATTAATGTTATCATAAAATGACTTTACCAGTTCCTTAGGATTGTCATTCATGTAAAATGCACCGTAAATTAAATTCACTCCTAAAACACCTAAGGTCTCTTGTTGTAATCGTGCATCTGTTTCTTTGAAACGTAAATGCAACACAATTTCATTGTAATCTTCTAAAGGATCTAATTGAAAGCGTACTCCTACCCAACCATGTCCTTTAAATTTTTTGCTAAAATTAATAGTTGCCACAGTATTTGCATAACTAAAAAATAACTTTTCAGGATGTTTTTTTCTACTTAAACGTTCTTCAATTAAATCGATTTCGTGAGTAAGCATGGTTTTTAAACGTGGCTCCGTTACGTAGCGGTTGTCAGATTCAATTCCATAAATAGCATCAGAAAAATCTTTATCATAAGCACTCATTGCTTTTGCGATCGTTCCTGAGGCTCCACCAGCTCTAAAAAAATTACGAACAGTTTCTTGCCCAGCTCCAATTTCTGCAAAAGTTCCATAAATATGTGCGTTTAAATTTACACGTAATGCTTTGTTTTTTGTAGTTGGAACTGAATTTATCTCTTGATCTCCTTTTAGGGTAATTGCCATTGCTATAATTTTATATAACAAATGTAAGAAAAATCAAGGTTTCAAATCAAATTTTATGCTATTTTTGTGTAGCTACAGCACTATTTTATCATTTATGAAAATCACTTTTTTAGGTACTGGTACATCTCAAGGGATTCCAATGATTGCCAATAATCACCCTGTTTGTTTGTCTATAGATTCTAGAGATAAAAGATTGCGTTCTTCAATACTAGTTTCTTGGAATGATGTGTCTTATGTTATTGATTGTGGCCCAGACTTTAGAACGCAAATGTTGCGAGAAAATGTGCAAAGTATCAACGGAATTTTTTTTACACATGAACATTCAGATCACACCGCGGGTTTTGATGATGTGCGGCCGTTTAGTTATCAAATGGGAGAAGTTCCAATTTATGTAGACACAAGAACATTGGTCAGCTTGAAAAAAAGATTCGAATATGTTTTTGAAACTAAAAACAGGTATCCTGGAGCACCAAAAGTTGCAATAAATTTAATAGATGGAGAATCGTTTGAATTGGATGGAGTAAAAGTAACTCCAATTGAGGTGCTGCATGGTGCATTGCCCGTTACATGTTATCGCTTTAATGATTTCGCATATTTAACAGATATAAAAACAATTTCGGAAAAAGAGAAACGGCAATTAAAAGGAGTAAAGACATTGGTTGTGAGTGCCTTGCGGATAGAAGAACATCCAACACATTTTAATTTGGAAGAAGCCTTAGAATTTGTTAAAGAAATCAATCCAGAGAAAGCGTATCTCTCACACATAAGTCACCGTTTAGGTTTTCATGCAGAAATAGAAGCGAAATTGCCTAAAAATATATTTTTAGCCTATGATGGGTTGCAAATTGAAATGTAACCTTGAATATTTATTTATGGTTGCTAGATTAATCAATTAATTTGGTGAGGCTTATCAGTAAACATTCTAAATATTTTATAATTGATTGATTAAATGTGTTTTTGTAGTTGTGTGCTTTGTTTTAAAGCTCTGCAAATAATTTTTCAAGCTTATCCACTGTAAAAGGTTTTTGAAGAACAAAATCAATTGTGTGTTCCTTTTTATCTTTTTCATCAACATCCCATCCAGAAACAATTACAATTTTTATTTTGTTGCCAAAATTACTCCTAATAGCTTTAGCTAATTCCCATCCATTCATTTCAGGCATGCCAATATCAGTAAATACAATATCAAAAGTATTTTTATTAAGACAGTCGATGGCTTTTTTTCCGCTATTGGCAATATTACATTCGTGTCCCATTAGCTCTACTAACTCATTGATGTTTTCTGTTATAATAGTATCGTCATCTACCCATAATACCCTAAATAAATTTTTGTTTTTCTGCTTGGTTTTATCTGTGCTTTTAATTTCGGCTTGCTGAGTTATTGGGAAAACAATTTCAATAGTGGTTCCCTTGTCTAGTTCAGAAGACTGAACAACTATATCTCCCTTGTGTTTTCTAATAGTGCTGTACACTCCACTCATTCCTAAGCCTCTACCTAATTTGAATCCTTTTGTTGAATAGAATGGTTGAAATATTTTCGATTTGGTTTCTTCATTCATGCCCATTCCTGTATCGGTAAATGTAGCATATATAAAATTTTCTTTTATGCCTGTTTTTATGATAAGCTCTCCACCTTTAGGCATTGCTTCAACACTATTCTTAATTAAATTATAGATGACTAATTTTAATTCTCCGTGATTACAACTGATTTTCGGAATATCTTCGAAATCAGTTGTAACACCTATGTTTAATCCCTTTTTTTCCATACCGTTTTTCCATAAAGGGCGTGACTGACTCAAGCTTTCTTTAATCAAAGTATTGAAGTCGATAAGTCTGGTGTTTTTGTCGTCATGTTCTGTGTCGCCAAAATTTTGCAAACCACTAACTCGGTCGGCTACGTCACCTATGATAGATTCAATATTAATCAGATGTTCAAGGGTTTTGTTAGATAAGTTATTTTGAAGTTTGATAACGTCTAAATTCCCAGTCATTTGTTGTAGAGAATTATTAAAGTCATGAGCGATAGAGGAAGACATTTCTCCAATTGCTTTAAGTCTTTGATGCTTGATTTGAGCCTTCTCAAATGTCTTTTTTGATGTTATGTCTTGATTGGCTCCCATTACGCCAATTATTTTACCGCCCTCGCCTAATGAGGGCTGGCAGATCGTTCGTATTGCTTTTTGCTCACCACTAGGGAGGTTAATTCGAAACTCAATATCATATGAAATCCCGAAATTTACTGCTTTGTAGTAAGAGTTATTAAACAACTTAAAGTCATCTGGGTGTACTAGTTTAACGAGTGTATCATAATCTGGAGTACCATTTTTTGAATCTAACCCCCAGATAAGATAAGTTTCATCAGACCATTCAATTTTTTGACTTGGGAAATCAAATAGCCAGCTTCCAACTTGTGCTAATCTCTGCGTTTGATTTAAGATAGTGTTTAACTCATAAAGTTTTTTATTTTGAGAATCTAATTTTTTTTGATTCTCAATAAGAACGTTGTTTTGATCTTCGATTTCTTGTTCGGCAACTTTACGTTTGTGTATGTCTTTGCATACTTTGACCAATTTTATAATTTTACCATCAACGTTTTTAATTGGGTAGATGTATTCTGAAAACCATTTTTTTTCGCCAAGCCAATCAAAAAGAAGTTCTATGGTTTCACTTTCGCCTGTTTTCTCTACTTTTTTAAATGTAGTCAAAAGTGTGTTTGAAATGTCTTTGTCAAAAAGATCGTTGGGCATTTTACCTACGATGTCTTTAGGTGATATATCATACGATGTAGGTCCATTATAATATAGGTATTCACCATTTGGTTTGTGTATGGTGATCATATCTTCAGATGCTTTCAAAAGCATTTTAAAACTATCTTCGTTTTGTTTTGATTTGTTTCCTAATTTTAATTCATCAATTAGTTTTTCTAAATCTTGATAGGTAGGTTTTTTATTCGATTTCATTTTTCTTTCTTTTTACTATAGCTTGAATGATATTGAACAGCTTGTGTTTTATATCAGAATCAATCGTAATATAGTGAAAATGAGCGTATAAAAAAAGTGTGAATTACAAACGTTCTTGAATCCAAGACTTAAAACTATAGAAGTTTTGTGGTGCTACTCCATGGCCAACCGGGTATTCTGAATAGACGTTCTCTAAATCATTTACATTTAAATAATCTGGTGCTTTTCGGGCCAATTCGACAGGTAAAACCTGATCAACAGAGCCGTGAGAAATATAATAATCAGTGGTGATATTTAAACTAGAAAGCGAAGAAGGAGATAAATCATCATTGATATATCCGCTCAATGCGATGATGTGATTTACTTTATTCGGGTAGTTTAAACTCAATGCATAACTTAGTATTGCACCTTGGCTAAAGCCTAATAAAAAGGTGTTGTTAGGATTGGTTTTGTAAGTTGATTTTATGAAGTCTATAAAGTCAGCAATTTTAGTCAGTGATTTTCTAGCTTCATCCAAATCAGAAAACTTTTCATCATTGGCGTCCAATGTAATTGCATACCAGGCATAACCGCCAAAATTCATGTCGTAGGGAGCTCTGACGCTAACAATTAATAACTCGTCTGGTAATTCTGTCGAAAAAGAAAATAAATCCTCTTCATTACTACCATAACCATGCAGTAAAATTAATAATGGTGGATTTTCTTGTTCGATTCTTGGTTTTCGAACAATGTAGTGTAAATCAGTATTCATAAAAGTACTTTAGTTGATGATAAGTTGGTTTTTAGCGAAAATACCGTAGGCTTTTCCTTTGAGTTCTTTTCCTAAAAAAGCAGAGTTCTTTGAAGTTGATAAAATATTTTCTTTAGAAAATGTGTACGCTGTATCTGGATTAAAAAGCGTCATGTCTGCCTTTTGTCCAACCTTTATCAGGCTATCTTCTTTATTGAATATAGATTTGGGTTTACTTGTTATTGCTTCAATACTGTCGGCTAGGGGTAATACAGAGTTAACTGCTCCAAAAAAGCTTTCAAGTCCGATAGTCCCATTTTTAGCTGAGCTAAACTCTACCTTCTTGTGCTCTATATCCATTGGGTTGTGATCTGAAGTGATAATGTCAATGGTGCCATCTTTAATTCCTTTGATAAGTGCTGTGCAGTCATCTTGTGTTCTTAAGGGTGGTGTTACTTTTAGATTGCCGTCAAAACCATGTAGCTCATTGTCTGTTAAAGTTAAATGATGTGCGCTAACGCTACAAGTAACTTGAAGGTTATTGGTTTTAGCTTCTTTAATTAAAGCTGCTGATTTTGCTGTTGTAATTGTTGGGATGTGTAGTTTCCCACCTGTATATTCTAGTAAAAACAAATCCCTTGCTATTTGTAGGTGTTCTGCTAATGCTGGAATTCCTTTTAATCCTAGTTTGGTACTGTTAAAGCCTTCATTTACCAGTCCTTCACCTGCGATTGATAGGTTTTTTGGAAAACTCAAAACTAAGCCGTCAAAATTTTGAGCGTATAGCAACGCTACTTTCATAATCTTATCGTTAGAAACAGGTCTGTTGTAGTCGCCAAACGCGATTGCGCCAGATTGTTGCATGTCATACAATTCTGCCATTTCTCTTCCTTCGCTTTTCTGTGTTAGTGAAGCAATAGGGTAGAGTTCTGTAGCAAAAGAAGCTGCTTTATTGATTAAGAACTCTACTGCAGACTTGTTGTCTATAACTGGCATGGTGTTAGAGTTTACTGCAACTGCTGTAAACCCACTTTTTGCAGCGGTATTCAATCCGTTAGCGATATTTTCGCGTTCTTCAAAACCAGGTTCACCAAAGGAGACGCTGGTGTCAAACCATCCACGAGAAACATGAAGGTTTTCTAACTCTACAACCTTATATTCAGGCTTAGCAGTAATAGAAGATTCAATTTGCTCAATTACTCCGTTGGTAATTAAAATGTCTTTTTGTTGATTGTTGAATGGACTAGATATGTCTATTATAGTAGCTGACTTAATAAGCGTACTCATGGTTTGAAGAGTTTTAAAATCAAAATTTCAAAGATCAAAGATACAATAGCTAGCGCTAAAAACCATTTCCAAAGCCAAGTAACTTCATTTTTTTTGTTCTTTTTCTGAAGTACTTTTGCTATAGAGCTAGAATAACTGATGTTTTTATTGTCTTTGATAGAATTTTGAACATCTATAAAAGTAAGATTACTTTCACTTCTTGAGTAATTGAAAGCAATGTTTTCTAAAATAGTGTTTTTAGAATTTACAGCGTAAATACCGTTTTTTACTGGGTTCTCTGTTGTGATTAGTGTTGTTTTATGTTGGTGTCCCCGTTGTTGTGGGATGAAAGAAGAATTGATGCCGTTAATAGTCAAAACTTCATTTTTGTTTAATGAGGTTGAAATGTCAATTTTATTTTTATTTCCGATAGTGTAGTACACTTTTGCTTGATTAAAACTTAGTATCCCAAAATTGTAAAAAAGAGGAACTATTAATGGTGAGTTTTTGAAGTTGCTGTTTTTTGATGCTAGTGAACTTGCGAAAATGTAAATTTTTCCATTGCCACTTTTAAGCTCGTTTACAAAACTCTCATTGTTCTCGAAATTGACTAAAGCGCTAGAACTTTTAAAATTACTCTTGGTGTTTTTTATTGAAAAAGGATATTGAAAATTCCGAATATTTTTGGTGAAAACATTTTTAAAGAATGGATGGCTGAAATTAATATCGGTAATTTTTAAGCTGTCTTTTTGTTGTTTTTGAATGGCTTTAATGTTGATTTTTTTCAAGAAATCGTTGTACGAATTTGAATTGAAATTCTCATTAGGAATGAGTACAATATGTCCACTTGAGTTCAAATGTTTTTGTAAATATGTTGTCAAGCTATTTGGGAATTCGATCAGCTCGTTTAGAATAATTAACTCCTGTTTTTGTATCGAATTATAGTTGATGTTTTTTAGGGGTGAAGAGGTGAAAATATATTCATCTTTTGAATATATTTTTTTTAAGAAATCAGCCTCTTTTCCGATACTTAATATGTTTGTTTTTTGAGCAGAATTGACAGTGAAGAAAAAGGCATTGTCAAAAGCAAAAGCATCAACATAATCTAAGGTGATTTTTCCATTGAATTTTTGCTTGTTTTGAATAGGGAAGGAGATGCTTGTTGTTTTGTTTTGTTCTATAGAAAATGTCTGTTTTGAAATTAAAACAGCATTGTCATAAATTGCAATTGGAATGTTCTTTTTTGCGTCTCCTTGGTTTTTTACAACAACATTAACTGTGAAATTGTAATTGTTTTTATAGTTGATAAAAACGCTATCTATCGAAATGTTGTTTTTTGAATCTGCTTTTACTTGAATCAAAGAAATGGGAGATGTTACATTTGTAAAATGTGTAATTTGTTTGTTTGTAATATTTTGAAAATCAGAAATTAAAATATTGTTTATTAAAGTGTTGGTTTTATTTTTTTTTATGTTGTTTGTAATTAGTAAAGCTTCATTTATATTTTTGTTTTTTGAGCTAAATTCTAGTTTTATAAGTGTGTTTTTTAATTCTGAATAACTAATATTTGAATGAAAACCACTATTTGTTAATAATGAATAACTTTCTGTGGTAGAAGCGTTTTCTATGATTTCATTAATGGTGTTTTGTAATAAATTTCCTTTTTCACCTTTTGTGTTTAAGCTTAGTGAATTGTCTAAGTAGATAAAATTGTGTTGATTTTCTATCGAATTTTTAGAGCTAAAATAAGGCTGCGAAAAGGCAAAAATAATTGCCGTAATTAGCAGTAGTCGAGCCATTAAAATCAGCCACTTTTTTAACATGGAACTCTTACGGGTTTTTAGTGCTATTTTTTGTAGAAACGCAACATTTGTAAATGTTACTTTTTTGAATTTTTGAAGCTGAAATAAATGCACTAAAATTGGCAGTAAAAGAGCAAATAAAAAGTAAAATATATTTGGGTTTTTAAATAGCATATTTGTGCATTGTTGTTTCAAATATAAGTAAAGTATAGCAATTCTATTGAATATTTTAAGAGTAATTAAAAAGAGCTTTTTAAGGTTGAAGTTATCATGTGAAAGCACTAGAATGCATTGAGAATAAAAGTAGGATGAATAGCTTAAAGGTGTGTGTTGATAAGAGTAATAAAAGAAGAAGAATATATTTTGATTTCTTACATTTAAACTTTGCTATTCTGAAATTTTGAACCTATGGTAGCTCTAAAATTTTTCAAATATTCCCAATCCAAAAAGAGCAAAATCATATTTTGAAGGATCGGTTTTATCTAGTTCTCTTAAGTTTGTGTCAAGTTCAGAAAGAGCTTTCCAGTCGTTTTGTTTTCGGTTTAGTAGTCCTAGTTTTCGTGCTACATTGCCAGAATGCACATCCAAAGGGCAAGATAAGTTTGCTGGATTGTGAGTTTTCCAAATGCCAAAATCGACTCCACAGTTATCATTTCTAACCATCCAACGTAAAAACATGTTTATTCTTTTTGCTGCTGAACCTTTTATAGGATTCGAAACATGCTTTTGGGTTCTTGATTCATGTGAGATTTCGAAAAACACCTGTTTAAAACTAGATATAGCTGTCTTATATGAATTACTGCTGTCTTTTATTGCTAAGACATTTTCTAACCCGTTGTAGTTTGTGTAGATGTGCTGTAAAGACTTTAGAAACTGAATTAAATCTGTACTATTGAACGTTCTGTGTACAAAACCAGAAAATTTCTTTAAATCTTGTTCTTGATGATTCATAATGAAATCAAATGGCGAATTATCTAGTAATTCCATCATTCTATTTGCGTTTTTAATGATCATTGTTCTATTACCCCAGGCGATTGTTGCTGCTAAAAATCCGGCAATTTCAATATCTTCTTTTAAGGTAAACTGATGTGGTATTTGTATAGGGTCTGAAGTGATAAAGCTAGGTCGATTGTATTCGGCTACTTTATCATCTAAAAAGGCCTTTAAATCAGACTTGTGTAATGACATCTTTTACTAGTAAATAAATTGATAATAAAAAACCATTATAACTAGCATGTAGTGCTATGGACCAGAGTAGCCCGAATTTTACACGTATATAGCCTAAGTACAATCCAACAAAAAATTGAGGCGCAATTAATAAAGGCGAGAACAGGAGTACGCTAGTATTTAATTCGTAATTTGAAATATGAATATACCCAAATAGCAGGGCAATTACATAAAAACCAGTTTTAAAATATTTTTTCTTTTTAAGTAAAGTAAGAGGTGCTCTAAATATTAGCTCCTCAATTAAAGGAGCAAAAACGACAGCTAACAAAAAGAACTCAGTTGTACTTGTTGATTTTAAGGCATCTGTTATTGAGTGTCCTTTGATGTTTAACAATCCTGTTGATTCTACTATAGATGTAATAATTGTTATTGCAAAGGTTGTGAAAACACAAATAAAAACTAAGAAAATTAATGTTTTTAATCGATAGAAAAAGTTTGTGTTTTTGTCTTTTTCCAACACTGGGTGCACAATATATTTAACCAGTTTGTTTAGAGTGTAACTCATACAATCACACCATCTTTCATCGTTAATTTTCTATCAGCCATATCTGCGAGTTCTTCATTGTGTGTTACTAAAACAAATGTTTGCCCAAACTGGTCTCTTAACTTAAAAAAAAGTTCGTGTAAGTTTTTAGCAGATTCAGAATCTAAATTACCACTTGGCTCATCGGCTAAAATAACTGCTGGGTTATTGATTAAAGATCTGGCAACAGCAACACGTTGTTGTTCACCACCAGAAAGCTGATTTGGTTTGTGATCAAAACGCTTTTCTAATCCTAAAAAGGTTAAGATTTCTCTGGCGCGTTCTTCAGTTTCTTTTTTTTCTTTCTTAGCTATAAAAGCAGGGATACAAACATTTTCTAAGGCAGTAAATTCGGGGAGTAATTGATGGAATTGAAAGATAAAACCAATATGATTATTTCTGAATTTAGACAACTCTTTGTCAGTTGCATTTTTTAAAGAACTGTTGTTTAAAGTCAGTTCAAAGTTTGAAGTTTTATTCGGCTTGTCTAAAGTACCAAGAATCTGTAGTAAAGTTGTTTTACCTGCTCCAGAAGGACCAACAATAGCAACAACTTCACCTTTATTGATGTGAAGGTCGACACCTTTTAATACATCTACTTTTCCGTAGGATTTAAATACGTTTTTTGCAACAATCATTAAAATAACTTTAGCTAACGAAAATACTAAAAAGACTTTACTTTATCTGTAAAAAAAAGAAATCGAGTAAACTTTTTAGCCTACTCGATTTATATTTAATTAATTCAACTAATTAAAATATGTTTTTTAGTTTATTGTAATCTATAAAGTAGACCATTCTTAGAGAGAATGTATGTTGATTTGGTTCTTCGAATAATTTATCCAAGTTGTCAAAAAAGTTTAAGTGCGCTTGATCATTATAACTAAAAATAGAGTGTCTATAGAAAGCTATTAACTGACTACCTGGTGCAAATTGCCAAGTGTAATTTACATCTAAATTCCAACTGTTAAAGTTAACATTATGATCACCAGTATAAGAACTGTTTTCTAGTTGACCATTAGTAGTGTCAAGTTTTAAAAATTGACTATCATAAGGAACTGTAGTCCAATTGTGTCTAAAAGACATAGATAAAGTAGACTTGGTACTGAAATTATATTTACCTGAGATAGAGTTTTCATAAGAGGTACGATCCCTTTGTCCGAAGATAATATCATTTCCGCTTGTATTTACATAACCTTGATCATTGTTGCTCTGTCCATAATCAAAACCATATTGCATCGAAAATTGGTTGCTAAAACGGTAACTTGGACGTACATTGAATCCATAGCCTTGTTTAGGGTTGTCTTTAAAATAGGTATAATACATAAAGTACCTTAAAGAAAGTTTTTTAGTTCGATCTGTTCCTCCCCAATGGTTTACATTTAATCTTAAGGGGCTGCGAAAGTAGATGCCACTAGTAGTACCTTGTCTTGGCTCGTTAAAGTTTTTCCCTTCTGAACTAAAGTTGATATTTCCTCCAAAACTATGTCTACTCTTTGTGTTAGACCAAAAAGACAAGCTAATATCAGTACCTGTATATGTTCCAGGTGTGTGTAGGTAATTAACATTGTATCGTAAGTTAACACCAGCGCTATTGAAAACTCCTTTTGGTTTTAAAAGTCTGTAGCCAAGAAAACCATATACACCTTGTTCATTATTGCTAAATAAGATACCTAAATCATTTGGATTGTAATTTTTATCTTCAAAATTATAACCAATTTCTCCTCGCCACTTTCCAGATTGCTTTCCTACACTTAGGTCAAAAGATTTCCCTGTGTTGGGGTTGTCAATATCATCAGATATTTGGGTAACTTTAAAAGAACCATCAATGTTATAGTTGCTTTTTTTATCTTCGATATGCCACAATAATCCAGTAGCATTTGCATCTCTAAAATCGCCAATTCGTGTAACGTTTGTATTGATTAAAGTTACAGATGAGTTTTGATTGAACTGTTGGTCTAAGACTAAAATATTGTAATTAGAAACAGGATTGGTTACTTCTTTTCTGGTTTCTTTAGTAGTGTTATTTAGAATAGAAGCTTCTGTCTTGCCTGTAATTGCATTGAAAAAACCAATACCTAACCCTTTTTTTGTTCTACCTGAAACCTTTATGGCGTTGAGCATTTTAACTTTTCCTGGTTCATTTATTACTGTTTCTCCTGTGTTTGCTTCTGCAGCTTTTATTGGAGAGCCACCTATTCTACGCGAGTAAAACAAGCGTCCTTTGGTAAATAGCTCTGTTCCTTCAGTAAAAAATTGTCTTTGTTCAGAAAATTGTTGTTCAAATGGGCCTAAATTTAACGTAACATTATCAAAAGCGGTTTGTCCAAAATCTGGAATCAGAGTAGCATCTAAAGTAAAGTTTTCTGTTATACCATATTTTACATCCATTCCCGCACTCCAACTAAATTCACTTTCGCCATCAAAACTAACCGAAGTAGTTGATGCATAAGGATAAAATGCTAATCTTGTTGGTGGTTTAATATTTTTAAAACCTTCAACGATACCGTCATGTTGCGTCCAGTTTCCTTGAGTGTTATCTATATGATTCCATGTATATTGTGCATTGTCATTCTGAACTCTTCTATGAAAATTTATCCCCCAAGATTGCACTGGTTGATTAGAAAAACGTATTGCTCTATATGGAATTTTCATTTCTACTGTCCATCCTTTATCGGTAATTTTAAATCCACTTTCCCATACAGCACTCCAATTAAAGTCTTCATTTCCGTTAGAAATTTTTGAATCTGCTTGTGATCCAGCACTACTAACCACAAACTCAAAAGGATTCTGACCATCATCATTTGGGTTTATAGTTACTAAAAAGAAATCGGCATTCCCAAAATTGTCTCTATTTGTAAATTCCGCAGGTATTTTTTTAGGATCGGGAGCATACATTAAAGCGCTAATATAAATAGCGTCATCATCATAAATAAGTTTTACCTCAGTTTTATGAGAATCTGGCTCTTTAGCTCCGTTGTTTGGTCGCATCATTACAAAATCTTTTGCAATGGGAATGTTTTTCCAAGCAGCATCATTTAGTACACCGTCAATTTTTGGAGGGGTATTGGTTCTTGTTGCAGGTATTTTTTTTCTAGTTAAATTTAATTGTGAGAATGAAAATTGAACAGTAAACACAAATATAACTGTGAGAATTTGAGATCTTGTTAACATTTTGAAATGATTAATAGTTTTTGATTGATGATATAAAGACTAGCGAAAATTTAAAGTGTCACATTTTCATGTGTTAATTAAATCTTAAAATGATTTTATACTCCAAAACTATTGATGTTTCAAGGTAAAATAAAACGAAAAGTAGTGAACTGTTAGATCTTTGTATTGAAGTGTATAAAAAAGCTTCAACATAAAATGTTGAAGCTTTTTTTAAAATGTTAACAAGAACTTTTAAATATTGAAAACGTTTTTAATTTTGTTGTAATCGATAAAATACACAAACTTCAATGAGAATGTGTGTAATGCAGGTTGGTTGAATAAATCATCTAAATTATTAACAAAATTTAGGTCAGATCTATCATTCTCATTAAAAATTGAATTTCTATAGAATGCTATTAATTGGCTTCCAGGTGCAAATTGCCATAAATAGTTTACATCCAAGTTCCAGCTATTATAATTCACATCATGATCTGCTGTGTAAGAATGGTTATCGAGAGTTCCTGCGGTATTTAAGCTATAGAACTGATTTTTATATGTGACTGTTTGCCAGAAGTGTCTAAAAGAGAGAGATAACGAAGATTTTGTGCTAAAACTATATTTGCTCGTCAAGCTATTCTCATAAGAATTTGATTCTCTTTTTCCCATAATGATATCATTATTGTCGTCACTTACATATCCAATGGCATTTTTAGAGTTGTTGTATCTAAACTGATACACAAAAGACATTTTATTGCTAAAACGATATCTTGGACCAAATTCAATACCGACTCTGGTTTGATCAGTTCCAGAAACTTTTCTGTAATCTCCTTTTAAATCGAATGCAAATTTGTTTCTAAAATCTGTAGAAATGAATCCATCAAATGCAATTTCTGAATTTCTTTCAAGATAGCGCTGTTCTGAAATTGCTCTTCTGGGTTCAAAGAAATCTTTTTGTTTCCCAAGTTTTCCTTTTACATTGAAGCCAAAAGAAAAACGTTTTTTAGTATTTGCGAAAAAACCTAGTCTGTAGAAGTTTCCTGTATAAACTCCTGGGGTGTGTAAAAAGCTATTAAACATTCTAAAGTTTACCATGAAATTGTTAAAGTTACCAACTGGTTTTAGAATTCGGTAGCTTAACAAAGAGTATATCGTTTGATTGTTGTTTCTTCTTTGAAAACCAATATCATTAATATTGAATTTATCATCTTGAAAATTATACCCCAATTCACCTTGCCAGTTACCAGAGATTTTAGCGATACTAGAATCAAAACTATAGCCAGTTTCTTTGGTGCCAGCTTCATTAATTTTACTAACTTTTAAATGCCCATCAATAAAATAGGAGTTTGAAGGGGTCGTAAGATGGTATAGCAACCCGGTAACGTTTGCATCTCTAAACTCTCCTTCTCTCATAACATTTGTGTTTATTAATGTTACCGATGAGTTTTGATTAAACTGTTGGTCTAAAACCAATACATTATAATTGGCAAATGGTTCAGTTATCTTTTGATAAAATTCTTCTGTTGTAGAAGTTCCTTGTGTGACTGTTTTTTTTATAGTTGCTGTTGTTTCGTCTGTAATTGCATTGAAGAAACCAACACCTAAACCGCCTTTTGTTCTACCAGAAATTTTTACAGCGTTTAACATGTTTACTTTTTCTGGATTGTTCGTTACTTCTTCATTGGCCTCTAAATTGTCTTCAGCAGTATAATACCCAACAGGTCTGTTCCCAATTCTACGAGAATAGAACAATCTTCCTTTATTAAACAATTCTGTTCCTTCAGTAAAAAACTGTCTTTGTTCAGAGAATCGTTGTTCAAAAGGCCCTAGATTTAATGTGATATTATCAAAAGCTGCTTGACCAAAATCAGGAATTAACGTTAAGTCCAATGTGAAATTCTCTGTAATTCCATATTTAAGATCCATTCCTAAGTTGTGACTATTTTCTGTAGTTCCATTATAACTACTTACGGTTGTTGAAGCGTATGGATAAAAACTCAAACGTGTAGGAGGAGTGATTTTTTTGATTCCTTTTAAAACCCCATCATATTGTGTCCATAAGCCCTTTGTATTGTCAATATGATTCCATGTATATTGTGCATTTTGTTTTACCAATTTTCTGTGAAAGTTAATTCCCCAAGTCTGAACTTCTTGATTTGAAAAGCGCAAAGCTGCATAAGGAATTTTCATTTCTACAGACCAGCCTTTATCGTTTATTTTCACCGCACTTTTCCAAACAGCGCTCCAATTAAAATCCTCTCGTCCATTTGCCACACTAGCATCTGCTTGTGTACCTGTGCTCATTACAATGAACTCAGTAGTATTTAACCCGTCATTATTTGGATTTAATGTTACTAAAAAAAAATCTGTTTGTCCAAAATTATCTCTACTAGTGAACTCCATTGGGATGTTGGCAGGATCGTTGTCATAAAGCATAGCGCTAATGTAAATGGCTTCATCATCATAGAGTACTTTAACTACTGTTTTATGGGAATTACTTTCTTTTTCGCCATTTGTAGGTCTAAGCATTACAAAATCGGTTGCACCCTTTTGACCTTTCCAGGCTTCATCATCAAGTACTCCATCAATTTTAGGAATTTTAGTGTTGGCTCGATTAATATCCAATATTTTTTTTGAATCATCTTTTTGCCCAAATATAAAAGAAGTTGTAATAAATGAGAGTAGGAATAGGGTTTTTGAACTTTTTAACATTGGATATTTTAATTGTAGTTTTCGAGGGTAAAAATATTTATGTTTAATTGTAATAATCATAAAATGATGTTAATAATCATTAAAGGTTTCTTAAAATTTGAAACCGAATAAGTTTATCAGTTATTTTGCAGAAAGTAATTCATTATTCAAAATTGAATTTGTACTTTTGTCACGTTAAAAAACATTCTTAAAAATGAATTTACACGAATATCAAGGAAAGGAAATCTTAAATAGCTTTGGCGTTAGAATTCAACGCGGTATTGTAGCTCACAATCATAAAGAAGCTGTTGATGCAGCAAAACAATTAACAACAGAAACTGGCACAAGCTGGTATGTTGTAAAAGCACAGGTTCATGCAGGTGGACGTGGAAAAGGTGGAGGGGTTAAGTTGGCTAAAAACTTAGCTGAAGTTGAAGCAATTTCTAATGATATCATTGGAATGATGTTGGTAACACCGCAAACGTCTGCTGAAGGTAAAAAAGTGAATCAAGTTTTAATTTGTGAGGATGTTTATTATCCTGGCGATTCTGAGCCAGAAGAATATTACATGTCTGTTTTGTTAAACAGAAACACAGGTAAAAACATGATTATGTATTCTACAGAAGGTGGGATGGATATTGAAACTGTTGCAGAAGAAACTCCGCACTTAATTTTTACAGAAGAGATTGATCCTACAATGGGATTGTTACCTTTTCAAGCTCGTAAAATTGCCTTTAACTTAGGTTTATCTGGCGTAGCTTTAAAAGAAATGACAAAATTTGTATCTGCATTATATACAGCATACATCAAGTCAGATTCTTCAATGTTTGAAATTAATCCTGTATTAAAAACATCGGATTCTAAAATTTTAGCTGTTGATGCTAAAGTAACTTTAGATGAAAATGCATTATACCGTCATAAAGATTATGCAGAAATGCGTGATTTACGTGAAGAGAATCCTATTGAAGTAGAAGCGAAAGCTGCTGGTTTAAATTATGTTGATTTGGATGGTAATGTTGGATGTATGGTAAACGGAGCTGGATTGGCAATGGGAACTATGGATTTAATTAAACAAGCTGGTGGAGAGCCTGCTAACTTTTTAGATGTTGGTGGTACGGCAGATGCTGCTCGTGTAGAAACGGCATTCGGAATTATCTTAAAAGACCCAAATGTAAAAGCGATCTTAGTAAATATATTTGGAGGTATTGTACGTTGTGATAGAGTAGCACAAGGAGTTGTTGATGCATACAAAAGTATGGGAGACAAAATTAATGTGCCTATTATTTGTAGATTACAAGGGACAAATGCTGTTGAAGCAAAAGAATTGATTGATAATAGTGGAATGGAAATTATTTCGGCTACAGAATTTCAAGAAGCTGCTGATAAAGTTGCAGATGTATTAGGTTTGTAAGAAGTTTCTTATAAAAACATAAATAAAAAAACGCCTCACAATTGTGAGGCGTTTTTTTATTTATGTTTTCTGGATGTTATCGGTAAATAAATTATTTGGAATAACTCGCAAAATGAAATTACATCGCAATTAATTAGATACGGTACTATATTAATATTTGATTTCTAAATCAAGTTGCATACCATTATCAATTGCTTTTTTATCCATGGTAGTTCCTACAGCTATTCCAATTGCCATACCAATTGGTAATCCTATACCTATGAATGCCATATTTCCAAGAGTTGCTCCAAAAGCAACACCAAGAGGTATACCAAAAGCAGACATTCCAACTGCTAACCAAGTATTTCTGTAATGATTTTTAGTAACCAATTTAAGTTCTTTTTCAATTAATTTTAAAATCTTTGATTGAGCCCTTCTTACTTGCCTTCCTAATTCCTTTTCAGAATTAGTAATAGAGTTAATTTGTTCAATATCATTATTAATAGAACTTATTATTTCGTTGGTAAGTTCCTTATTCTTTAATTCATTTAGAAGTTTTTCGAATTGAAAATATTTTCGATGAAACCTAGTACCTTGTTTGTTGTTTGGTCTTTTATTTAATTCAATAATTTTCATTGGTGCTTTTTAGGATGCTATTATTGTAAAATTTATTAAGATTAGGTATAGTAAACAAAAAAAAACTCTTAAAGATAAATTACTATTAGAGTTTATAAGTTCTTTTTTAAAACTTCAATTTCATCTCTAAACTGTGCAGCAGATAAGAAATCTAATGCTTTTGCAGCTGCTTCCATCTGTTTTCGAGTTTCTCTAATGCGTTTTTCTATTTCGGGTTTTGGTAAATATTTTAAATCTACTTCTGCAGCTTTGTTAATTGCATTGTCATAATGATATGAAGAAACCGCTTTTTTAGTTAGAGTATTGTCTATTGCCTTGTTTATTTGTGTTGGTGTAATGTTGTTCTCTGTATTGTATCTAATCTGTTTTTCTCGCCTTCTGTCGGTCTCATCAATGGTACGTTGCATGCTTTTAGTCATCTTGTCTGCATACAAAATAGCCAAACCATTTACGTTACGAGCTGCTCTACCAATGGTTTGTGTCAAAGATCTATGGTTTCTTAAAAAACCTTCTTTGTCAGCATCTAAAATAGCAACTAGAGAAACTTCTGGTAAATCCAGACCTTCTCTCAATAAATTGACACCAATTAAAACATCAAAAATACCTTTACGCAAGTCTTGCATAATTTCTACACGTTCTAGAGTATCAACATCAGAATGTATGTACCGACAGCGAACTTGAATACGTGTTAAGTATTTCGCGAGTTCTTCTGCCATTCTTTTAGTTAAAGTAGTTACTAGAGTTCTTTCGTCTTTTTCTACTCGAACCTGAATTTCTTCAATTAAGTCATCAATCTGATTTAGACTAGGTCTTACTTCTATAATTGGATCTAACAATCCTGTTGGTCTGATGATTTGTTCGACAAAAATTCCTTCCGTTTTTTCTAATTCATAATCGGCAGGAGTTGCACTCACGTAGATTACCTGATTTTGGACATTTTCAAATTCGTCAAACTTTAAAGGTCTATTGTCCATCGCTGCAGTCAATCTGAAACCGTGTTCTACCAAGTTCACTTTTCTGCTTCTGTCACCACCATACATGGCGTGTGTTTGGGGAACGGTCACATGACTTTCGTCTATCACCATTAAATAATCATCAGGAAAATAATCTAACAAACAAAAAGGGCGTGTGCCTGGTTCTCTTCCGTCTAAATATCGGGAGTAATTTTCAATTCCAGAACAATAGCCTAATTCGCGAATCATTTCTAAGTCAAATTCAGTTCGTTCTTTTAAGCGTTTCGCTTCTAAATTCTTTCCAATTTCTTGAAAATAATCTACCTGTTTCATCATGTCTTCTTGAATCGCATGAATGGCATTTTGCAATACATCTGGTGAGGTCACAAATAGGTTGGCAGGGTAAATGGTTAGGTTTTGAAACTTTTCTATAATGGCATTACTTTCTAAATCAAACGACTCTAGTTCATCAATTTCATCACCAAAAAAATGCACACGATATCCACTATCTCCATAAGAAGGGTAAATGGTAATCACATCGCCTTTAACTTTAAATGTCCCGCTTTTTACTTCAAATTCAGTTCTAGAATATAAACTAGTTACTAATAAATGTAAAAATTTTGTTCTTGAGATTGCTTGGCCAACTTCAATGGGAATGACATTCTTTTTAAATTCTACAGGGTTTCCAATACCATACAAACACGATACGGAGGCGACAACCAGCACATCTCTTCGTCCAGAAAGTAGGGCAGAAGAAGTGCTTATTCTTAAGCGTTCAATGTCTTCGTTGATGGATAAATCTTTCTCGATATAAGTTCCGGTTACGGGCAAATATGCTTCTGGTTGATAATAATCGTAATAGGAAACAAAATACTCTACGGCATTTTCTGGAAAGAATTGTTTGAACTCAGAGTACAACTGTGCAGCCAAGGTTTTATTGTGTGCTAATACCAAAGTAGGCCTGTTTACTTGTGCAACAACATTGGCAACAGAAAAAGTTTTTCCAGAGCCAGTAACACCTAATAAAGTTTGATATTTCTCGCCCGAAACAATACCTTCAGATAGTTGTTTTATAGCTTGAGGTTGATCACCTGTTGGTTTAAACTTTGAGTGTAATTGAAAATCCATAGAAACAAAAATACTGAATATGAAGTATAATCTATGAGAAGTTTTATTTATTTTCTAAGCAAGCTAAAGTGCCCTGTTTTTTTACGGATATTTCCATTTATATCAACAAGTACAGCATTGTACCAATAGTCATTAGAAGGTAATTTATTGCCATTATACGTTCCATCCCAGCCATGGTCAATTTTTTCATCAATGATAGCCATCACTCTTCCATATCTGTTAAAAATTCGAACTTTTGCTGTTGGATAAAATGAATTGGTTGCTCCGATAATTTTCCATGTATCAAAAAGGCCGTCATTGTTTGGTGAAAAATGTCTTTGAAAAAACAAGAATGATAATTGTTGACTGCTAGTAATTCCACACCCATTGGTGTCTAATATGTACACTGTATTTACACCAGGTTTAATATTTTTTAAAGCAAAATTGAAATTGTCACTCCCATTTGTGAAATCGGCAGTATTAGTACTGTTTAAAGAAAACTGATAATTACCAATACCGCTAATTTTAACATCTAGGCTATTCTTATTTGGGCTGTCTTGATCATCTGAAATTATAGTTGAAATGACGAATGCCTTATTAGATTCTTTTACTGTAAAGGTGTTGTATCCTAAACAAGAAGAATCATCAGAAGTATCTGTAATATTATTTTGATACATCCTGTAAGCTTCTACTTTATAGGTTCCTTGAATATTTGCTTTGTGTACTGCACTCGTTGCACCGGTAATTAGGTGACCATTTAAAAACCATTGGTAAGTATCTGTTGGTGTACCTGTGTCAGCATTTAAATCGGTAGTTATTAGTTGTGGATTATCAATTGGGTTGTTTAGGCATAAATAAATAGGTTCAGTAGTTCCTTGAGGAATAGGAAGAGGGTTTACAACGACCTTAAAAGAGGAAATTCCATTACAAACATTAGTTCCTTTTGTAGAGACTCTTACAAATATTTCTGAATTATTAGTAAATAAGTCATCAGAATATGGAGTAATAATTGGACTAGTTTGTAAAGATGCATCATTGATAGTTCTATAATACTCAAAATCATTTCCAGCTAAAGAGAAAGCACCGTTAGAATTAGCTATAATTTCATTCGTTTTAATATTAAAATCTAAAAAAGCTTCTCCCGATCCATTGCTACTTGTACTTTCAGGAATAGTGGCGCTTTGATCAATCTCACAAACATACATATCTAAAATAGGTTTGGTTACTTTTGATGCGTTTACTTTCAGTTCAATTTCATCAAAACTATTACAGTTAGTAATTGTATTAGTTAACCGAACGTTTAATTTATGATTTCCAAAATTAGTAGAAAAGATGTTTATATATCCAACTTTATTTGTGATTGGTGATGTAAAATTAATATCTGTAGTTTCAAAAAAATCGACTACAACATTCGATGCATTTTTTGTCAACTCATTCTCTTTAGATTGTAGATTAAATGTGGTTATTCCGTCAGTGGTATTAGAATCTACATCGCATTGCTCATAAACAGCAATAGATTGTACTACTGGAATTTTTGTTACTTTTAAATTAAAATTCGTAGTTTCATTAGAGCAACCACTATTGTTGGAAACTCTTACGTAAATTGTTTGTGAATTGATCGTTGTGTTTTTGTACGGGGCATTCTTGTCAATAGCATTTAAGTTGTTTTGGGCATCAGATAAACTCAAATGATAACTGACATTATGATTACTGGGAGTTAATGTTCCTAGTATTTCAGAATCTTTACTAGAAAGTAAAAAAGAACTAGTAAAACCATCAGTATTTGTTCCGCTAGCAATATCGTCACACAATACATAATTACTAGGAGTTTGAGGTATTGGTAGATTATTAATTATAATATCAAAATCCGTAATTTGATAACAATTTGTACTTTTGTTATTGGTTACTTTGGCATAAATTTTTTCTGTTTGATGAGCAGATTTATTAGTATAAGGATTTGAAAAAGGATTTGTATTCGCTATTGCATCTGATTTTGAAGAAAAGTAAGTAACTGTAAATAATAAAGGGTCTTGACCATTTAATACCTCGGAGTCCATTTTTGCTTTTATATCAAATGCATGAAAGCCATCGTTGTCAAGATCACAATATTTCCAATCATTTGGCTTTTTGATTGTAGTTGTAACAAATTCTAGTTTTATTTCATCTGTTGATATGCAGCTAGTTCCATTTTTAGCTTCTACTTTATAAACTCCATCTCCTAAATCTGCTAAATATGTTTTATTCGTTTGACCAGGGATTAAAACGTTGTCTTTAAACCATTTGTAACTCGATGCACTAATTTTAGCATCTAATAATTGAGTAGAATTACAGGCAGCGGTATTTGATGCGATTAAAAAATCTTCACCCAAATCGATGCCTAAATTAAAACTTCCTGCTTCTAAAAATACTGCAGAATCAAATAGAGCATCACCTTGATCTGCAACCACAAGCTTTATTTCGTAAATTTTATTTGGAATAACTGTTGCTTTAGCTATTAAAACTTTTGTTCTACCTCCATAATTTGTGTTTTTTAAATTGTATCCTTTAAAATACTCAGTATTTGCTTTACATGCAGCAGCATTATTAATGTTAGTAACACTCACTGGAGTTCTGTTCACATCCGGTAATACTGCTAAGTTCGTATATGCTACCGTTCCGACTTCTCTTAAAAGAAATGCAAAACTGTCAGCAAACGTGCATTCGAGTATACCATCATACTCTTCAGAAGCCATTAAAAAACGAAAACTTATTTCACTTGCTAATGGCGTGAAATTAAATTTAATAAAAGTAGCGTCGTTAGTATCGGTTACGTTTAAGGCAGTCTCTAAATCTGTATCTCCTGGTTGATTTTGTATACCGTTAACTGTAGCATTTGAAGGTGTGTTTCCTGCTGTCCAAGCATTTCCAGTGGTTAAAATAATTCCTTCTTTAAAAGGAAAGGTACTTCCTATATGACTTTTAAAATAGCCATAACTTTTACGAGTATTATTTGTTGGGGTTCCAAAAGCTACTGATGAAAAACCATCTACTGATGTGCAATTACCTGTTATTAATATTTTTTCTACAAGTTCTTTTGGGGTGTAAACAGATTCTTTTTCGCCAGTCTTGTTTATTTCTATGATTTGTGCATTTACCGTATTTAGAGTAATGAAAATAAGAAATAAATTTAAAAACTTTTTTTTGCTCATTATGTTGTGACGAAATTAATAACGAATTAGGTATTTAAATGTTAGGCAGTTATAAATGTAGTCATCTTACTTAGAAACAGGAGTGTTTTTTATTTTAATATTGAATTTATTTTCTAAGCAAGCTAAAGTGCCCTTTTCTATTTCTTGCTTTTCCGTTGTTATCTACAAGCATTATGCTAAACCAATAATCGTTAGATGGTAAAATTTTACCGTTTATGGTTCCATCCCAACCTCTATTGTCTATTGGAAGTTCTGTGATTGCTTTTCCGTATCTATCAAAAATATAAATTGCGCTTTTAGGGAAAAAGGTTGAATTGACACCTTTTACACCCCAAGTATCGTTAATTCCATCGTTATTTGGAGTGAAAAATTTAGGAAACACTACTACAGGTACGCTTTGTTTTACCAACCCACAACCATTTTTATCTCTTACTAATATGGTGTAAATACCTCCAGTTAAGTTTTCGAAATAAGGCTCGATTTGAAAATCAAAAACAATACTTCCGTTTGAGTTTTCTAAAGCAAATTCATAATCACCTATACCAAGGTTGTCAAAAGAATTGTCAATAGTGATTGAATTGTTGTCAGAATCATCTATAACAGTGATGTCATTAAGATCTATTGTGGCAATTATAGATTCATTTACTTGTACTGTTTTTGTTCTACTGCAGTTGGTTCCATTAGTTGTTGTGGCAGTTATAGAATAGACACCTCCAGAAGTAATTGTAATTGTTCTTTGATTGCTTGTTGTTCCGTCTGGGGCTGTCCATTGATAGGTGTAATCATGCGTTGGAATTTCCACATCTAAAGTTAGATTTGGGCCATTTAAACAAACTATTTGTGGAGTCGCAATTTCAAAATAAGGTAACCTGTTAATGATGATATTAAAACTAGTGTTTACATTGACACATTCTGTTGTTCTGTTTCTTACGCGAACAAACACTTCTTCATTATAGGCTATTTTATTTGCGTACAAGTTCGATATAGAATTTGCACCGTTAACAGCATCTGTATTGTTGTTGTGAAAAGTAACTTCAAAATCAGATTCACTTTGAGTAACACCTAGAATTGAAGTGATGTGGCTCTGTAAGTCTATATTTTGCACAAACCCATTTGTGTCATCACCATCCGAATCATCATCACAATAAGAGATGTTTTCAATGATGTTGGCTATTGGTTCTGGATTTATGATGATATCAAAAGTAGAGGTGCTTTGTGCGCATCCTGTGTTTTGATTAAAAATTCGAACATAAATGGTTTCTTTTGAAGGAGTGTTGTTGGTGTATGGAGAGCTTAAGGCATTCTGACCATTATCAGCTTCAGTTCTAGAGTTATGATACGTAACTATAAATATAGCAGGATCTTGAGTACCTAGTATTGTTGAGGTTTGTGAGTTAAGATCTATGTTTTGCACGATTCCATTACTTGCAGAACCGTCAAAATCATTGTCGCAAATAACAATATTTGCTGCGTTATTAACTTTAGGCAATTCATTTACAACCACGTCAAAAGTAATATGGTCATTAAAACACCCCGTTGTTGTATTTTCTACTCGTACATATATTGTTTGCGAATTAGCTACAGTATTTGAAAATGGAGAAGTCAAAGGTAAATTACCTGAATTAGCATCTTCTTGTGATGTGTGATAAGTAACTTCATGGTTGGTTGGGTTTATCCCATTTAAGATGCTTGATGTTTGACTTTCTAAATCAAAAAACTGTGAGAGACCATTGACAGAATCCCCGTCTGAATCATCATCACAAAGTTCGATATTTAGAGGTGCAGTAGGATTTGGTACGTCATCAACTTCTAGTTTGATGTATGGACCAAAGCCTAAACAATCATTATCAAGTTTACTATCTACTCTTATAAAGATGGTTTGAGTATTTTGGTATCCTATGTTTCTGTAATTGCTTGGATCTGCTATGGCATTTAATTCAGCAAGAGCATCTATTTCATTTCTGTAATAGCTAATCGTTACTACAGATTCTGTTGTGCCAAGTATTGTTAGTACGTCTTGAGTTGTACTGCTGAAATCAAAATTTGTGATTCCATCTGTGTCATCATTTTTATCTGTGTCATTACCGTCAGTGTCTAAGAAATCATCACACTCATTAAATGTTTTTACAAATGTACTTGGAATTGCTGTTACAGAAACTATCAATTCTATTTCCGAAACTCTGAAACAACCAAATGTGCTATTTGCTCTTGCCCAAACACTATCAGTAGGTTTTGTCCTGTTTTCAAAATTGGTTGGATTTGTTATTTGATTTGTATCGTTTGTTGCATCAAGTAAAGTAGGGTAATATGTAAAAGACTCGTTGATAAAGTTGGTAGATATTTTACTATTTGCCTCATTTAAATTAAATAAACTAAAACCGTCCGTATCATTATCACATTGCTTTAAAGTTACTTTACTAGAAATAATTGGGAGTGGGGTTACTACTAGATCAAATGATTTTGAACTTTCAAAACAATCTGAATTTACATTGTTTTCTAATCGAACGTATATAGTTTGTGAATTGACTGTAGTGTTTTTATATGCAATGTTTTTATCTATAGGGTTGGAATTGCTACTCGTTTGAGCGTCAATAAGTGTGGTATGATAACTAACATTGTACAAGTTAGGGTCAAGAGTGCCAAGTATTTCATTGTCTTTACTATTTAATAAAAAGTCATTTGTAAAGCCATCTGTATCGTCTCCAGAAGAGATGTCATCACATAAGTAATAATTTGAAAGATTTTGAGCTATTGGTTTGTCAGTTATGTGTAAATTAAAATTGGTTAGCTTATAACATGAGTTTGGAGCTTTTTTATTATGTACCCTTACATGAATTGTTTCGTTTGTAAAAGCAATAGTATTCGTATAATTTAGAGGGAGTTTATTCGCTGTATTGTTTTCTTGTGCGTCTTTTAAGGATAAAAAGTAAGAAACTTCAAAGGTTGTTGGATCTAAGCCGTTTAACACTTGTGGTGTTACATCAGATTCAAAATCAAAAGTACTAAACCCATCAGCATCAGCATCACAAAAATTGATGTCTGTAGGTTTTGTTGCCTCAGCTTGTTCAAAAACTTCAATCTTAAATTCACCTTCTAATTTAACATTGTTACCACAACTATCATCTAACTCTATATACAGTTTATACTCACCATCATTGCTAGAAGTTAAATTTGTCAATACTAAATTAGCATTTGTAGAGATTGTTGTTTCTACGTTACTAGTATTTATAAAAACCCATTTGTACACAATGTTCGTACCGGTTAATGTTTCTGGGATAATTGTTTTTGTTTGTCCAACACAGAACTTTAAATCTTCATTATTTATAACTTTGTTTGTGTCATTGTCTTTAATTTCTACTGGTAAAAGTAAAGAAGAAATGAATGGAGGCAATCCTTGAGTTGACATTTTTCCATTTAAATCAATTGCATTTTGGGTGTAAATAACTTTTGAAGCTTCTGCTTCTGGATTCTCAATAATATTTAAGTGAGATACCTCTCCGTTTACGTAAGCTATAGGTACCGTCGAATATATTTTTCCATCTGGACCTAATTGCAATGCTCCTCTAAATCCAACTTGCTCATGTATTAGCGTTTGTGTAGTTGCTATGTCTATAGCTGATAAATCATATTGAAAAACTTTGTAAGTTGTCTCTGGGGCGCTTGGATCTGGTCTAAAACCAGAAGTAGAAGAGATGTATAACTTTTTTGAAGATCTAGAAAATTCTAACCCATAAGCTTGTCCCTCAGCAAAACCATTAAATAAGGATACAGCATCATTAGACACAACCCCAGTTGTAGAGTTGAAACTGTACAATAAACATTGAGGTGCGCTATTTTGATGAGCTACTGCTAATTTAGTTCCGTCTGGAGATAGTTTTAAATAGCCTCTTGTGTTACTTGCAAATCGGTCTACCGTTGATTTTATTGAAAGACCACTTACTCCAGTACTTGTTATTTTATAAGAATAAAAGGTGTCACCAGAAAGTGAAACCACCCAATATGTATTACACTCGCTTCCTTTTACAGCAGCAACTTTTTCAGTCCAATTTGCAATATCTGAGGGTCTTGTGATTAAATCTTTAAAAAATACCCCGTCATTATTCTCATCTATTAACTCCCCACTGTTCCCGTTCAAAGACATATCTATAGTGTATAGATTGTAAGCGGGGTTGCTAGAGTCTCCAACTGTAAATAGGTAATATATTGATGTAGAGCCAGGCTTCGGAATAATCATTCCTGACTGCGTACTTGAAGGATTACCTTTTAAATCGTTAGCGGGTTGACCATTTGTGTAATTCATTACGTTATGGTTCTTATCCCAAACTGTAGTTCCATCAGAATAAAATAAGATGTCACCATTTGCGTCGGAAAATGAAGAACAACCTTCTAGGGTGTCTAATTGCCCATCTGTAATTGCAGTTGGAGGGGTTGTATTGAAATCTAAACCTGCGTTTTGACCAAAGTACCAAATGTTAGCCTCTTTTTGTCCATATGATAATGAAAAAACAAAAAATAATACAATACTAAAAACGATTCTCATTTGACAGATTTAATTTACCAACGTCAAATATAACAGAAAAAGTATTATAAATCTCTCTTTTTTAATAATGCATATGAAAGGTAAATGAATATAGCTGTCCATATTGACACGATCGCTATGTCTGTAAATTGAACGGAGAAATCTTTAGTTAATTCTTCTCCAATTTGATTTGCTATAGATTTAACTGCCCCAAGCCTTGTAAAAGGCTCTTTAATTAGATTCGCCATTGCTTCTAGCGGCAAGAATTGCATGATGCTGTTCACATGGTCAGTAGTGTTGTCTGCGGCTCTAAAAGAGTAAAATAAGTAGCCTTTAAGCATGCTCTCTATTATTAACCAAACTAACATGGCTCCAATTGCAAAAGCAGAACGTTTTACGAGAATACCTAATAACAACCCAAAAGAAAAGAAACCAATAAGTTTTACAAAAAAAGCAATGAAATACTCTAGATCAGACACAATGATAGCAAACTCATTATAATCAGAATAAATGCTTCCTAAAATTAATGAAACGACAAAAACAAAAAGTGTTGAAATTGCAGCAAAAACAACTACTGTGTAAAATTTAGAGAGGATAAACTCTTTTTTACTCAAACCGTCAATTAAATTTTGTTTCAACGTTTTGTTGCTGTATTCATTCGCCATCATTGATACAATAACCAGCAATAAGAAAAACTTAAAGATGGATGCAATAAACGTGTTAAAGTGCCAGATATAAGGAAAGTTAAAGATACCTTGATCGGCTAAATGAAATTTTACTGGTCCAATATCAAATTTAATTGCAGCAATTAACGCAATAGAAGTTAATAAGGCAAAATAAATGATACTAAGCACTTTACTTGCTCTGTTGTGTTTTAATTTATGGAATTCTATATTTAGTAATCTAAACATGATGTGTCTTTTTTGAAAGTTGATTAATTGTTGCTTGTTAAACTTAAGAATTGTTGTTCTAAACTTGGCTTACGCTTTACCAAATGAGATAAATGGATGCCTTTTTCGAATAAAAACAAATTCATATCTGAAGCTTTTAATTCATCTGTTAAAGTAGCAATCAATAAATTACCATTTTCTTCTTCTTTTTTAATAACACTTATTGAAGGATGTTTTTTTAGTATTTCAATTAGTTTTTCTTCATCAGTATCTACTTTCATTTCAAAGAACCCATTAGAGGCAGTTAGCTCGTCAACTCTACCGGAGTATAATTTAATGCCGTTTCTAATAACGACAACATGACTACATACTTTTTCTACTTCATCCAGTAGGTGTGAAGCCAATAAAATTGTAGTTCCTGATTTAGCAATTTCTTTTATGATTTGTCTAATTTCATGTATTCCTTGTGGGTCTAAACCATTGGTTGGTTCATCTAAAATTAAAATTTCAGGATCATTTAATAAAGCCGAAGCAATTGCCAAACGTTGTTTCATCCCTAAAGAAAAAGTTTTGAATTTACTATTCCTGCGTTCGTAAAGATTTACAGTTTTTAACTTTTCCTCAATCATGTCGAAAGAGACACCTTTGATTTTACAAATCAATTTTAAATTTTGACTTGCAGTCATATATGGGTAAAAATTTGGGCGCTCTATAATGGCTCCCACTTTTTTTAAGGCTTCGTGTGTAGATAACCTACCATCAAACCAACTGAAATCTCCAGAAGTCCTATTTACAACGTTTAAAATGATACCCAAAGTGGTTGATTTCCCACTTCCGTTTGGCCCTAAAATACCATATACATTTCCTTTTTGTATATCGAAAGAAAGATTGTTTACAGCATGTACTGAACCAAATTTTTTGTCTAGATTTTTAAGTGATAAGATTGTTTCCAAAGAAATTGTTTTAGTCGATTATGGTTATTCGACGAACAATATACAAAATTGTTACAGGAAAAATTGAGAATGAATTAGTAGACTTACTAAAGGTTTAGTAATCAGTAAAATCATAATCATCTAAAGAATCGAATTCGTCATCAAAAGAATCATCTTCATTTTTTTCTGCAATGAATTCTTTTTCTGGTGCTTCTTCTGGAATTTCACCAACTGATAAAATCAGTTTAGACTCAGTGATTGTTTCAGTATTGATATCCACTACTTCAACATAAAAAGACCACATTTGTAAAAAATCGTACACATAAATTAATTTATGATTGATTTCTGGTAGAGTTTCTTTTAAAAAACAAGTGCTCATAGAAATTGAATCTCCGAATTCTGACATGTTGAATAACGGAATTTCTTCACCTTGATTCCACTCGTGATCAGTTCTATAAAAAGAAGCCATTTCTTGACCGTTAAAACCAAAAGATTTAGCAATCAGCTGATGTAATTCTTCTAAATTGATAGAATTATTAACAGTTATTGTTCTAATAACATCTTCTTTTGTGTCTAAAATTATGCGTACTTTATACATTCTGATTAACTTCTAATATGCTGCAAAAATACAATAAATAATATGTATTTTTACGTTTAAATACAACAGAATGTTAGATAAAAAAGCAATCCTAAGCAGTTTTAACAAACGATGTGAAAACACATTGATGGAAACTCTTGAAATTGAATATGTTGATATTGGTGATGACTTTTTAGTAGCAGAAATGCCTGTCAATTCGAAAGTGCATCAGCCGTACGGATTGTTACATGGCGGGGCAACTGCGGCTTTGGCAGAAAGTGTTGGTAGCGCGGCATCAGCTTTTTTTGTGGATAGCAGTAAGTTTATTGTGAAAGGAATTGAACTGACCATAAACCATGTAAAAAGTATTAGAGAAGGTAAAGTTATAGCTACTGCAAAGGTTATTCATAAAGGAAGGACAACGCATTTATGGGAAGTTAGAGTTGTGAACGAAAGCAATGAATTAATTTCTATTAGTAAACTCACAAACATTATTTTGAAGAAAAAATAATACATGAAGTTATTGAAGAAGTTTTTAAAAATTACTGGAATCATTTTTATTGTGCTGCTAATTGCAATGTATATGTTGTTCGTCAATTTCTCTAAAAGAAAATCAAACAAAGATCTTATTGCTGATTTTAAAGAGAACTTTTATCAACCAAACATTAGAATTAATTCTTATAAGAATTTTAAATATAGAGTAGTCTCTATGCAGAAAGAGATAGATACAACTTTGCCAACATTGGTTTTTGTTCATGGTGCACCGGGATCTTCTTTAGATTTTAAAAAGTATTTAGCAGATTCTTTGTTGAATACCAAGGCGAATATGATTTCGTATGATCGAATCGGTTATAATTTTGAAGATGGGCATTTGGCTCAAAAATCTATTGGTTTTGAGGTTGAAGTTTTGAAAGATGTCACTAAAAATTTAAAAAAAGAAAATACAATCCTTGTTGGGTATTCTTATGGAGGCCCTATTACATTGGCTGTAAAAGAAAAATACAAAAACATTTTTTTATTAGCTCCTGCAGTGTATAGTAAAGTAGAACCAATGCCTTGGATGTTGAATTTTTATAAATGGAAATTAACAAGATGGCTGGTGCCAGCAGTTTGGAAATCTGCTTCTGAAGAGAAAATGAATCATAAAGAAGATTTACAGAAATTCGAAAATAATTGGGACGTTAATCCTTCAGTTATTATTAGTATTCATGGAAATGCTGATGGAATTGTTCCTTATGAGAATTCGTTGTTTCTTGAAAAGAAATTCCCTGAAAAACGTTTTAAATTGGTTACAATCAATAATGCAGGTCATGGTTTGGTTTGGAGTAATTTCAATTTTATTAAATCACAATTTTTAAAAATTTTAGATTGAAAAGTATATATAAAAAAATAAACGATTCTTACCAAAAGGAGTTGCCGTTTGTGGTTTATAATAAGCCAAATTCGGATTGTGTTGATGGAATTTTTCAAAATACAAAAGAGTTATATACATCAATCAATCACATTAACACACCCTGTTTTGTTTTTGCACCTTTTAGCTCAAAAAATCGAACAGTTTTCTTCCCGCTAGAGCATTCAGTAAAAGTATCATCGACTTTTTCAACCAAAGAAATTACACTTCAAAATAAAGAATCTTCTGATACCGATTCTAAAGATTTTCATATGAATATTATTTCTAAAGCGATAGAAGCTATAGAGAAAAATCAATTTAAAAAAGTGGTACTGTCAAGAAAAGAGCTTGTTGCTCTTTCTGATTTTGACATGTGTGAAGTTTATAACCGATTGTTGCAGACATATCCAAATGCATTTGTATATGTTTGGTTTCATCCTGAGATAGGTTTGTGGCTAGGTGCAACTCCAGAAACATTGTTAAAAGTAAATAACAATGAGTTTAACACAATGGCTTTAGCAGGAACACAGGTTTTTAATCAGGGGCTTAGTCCAAAATGGGCTCAAAAAGAAATTGATGAGCAATTATTTGTTACAGATTATATTGTACGAAAAATAAGTTCTTTTTGCAATGACATCAAAGTTTCAGAAGTAGAAACGGTTAAAGCTGGCTCTTTATTACACTTAAAAACGGTTATTACCGCTGTGTTAAATACCGAAGAGAGCTCTAAAAGTTTGTTTTCTTTAATTGATTTATTTCATCCAACACCAGCAGTTTGTGGTTTGCCTAAAGAAGTTGCAAAACAATTTATTCTGGATAATGAGAACTATGACAGGTCTTATTATACAGGGTATTTGGGCGAATTAAATTTTGTCAATCAAAATGGAAGTGAAACCAATTTGTTTGTCAATCTACGCTGCATGGAAATTGTAAATAACAATGCTCAAATTTATATTGGTGGTGGAATTACAAAAGAAAGTAGAGTAGAAGCAGAGTGGAAAGAGACTGTTGCTAAAAGTAATGTAATGCGAAAAGTTTTATAAAAAAAAGACCTTCTAAATTATTAGAAGGTCTCTTTTTATTGTGAGAATTATTTGAATTCTAGATGTCATCAAAAGAAACATCTGTAAAGCTTTCTGTAGTAGCTTCTGTTTTTTCTTCAGAAACAGCAACTTCTTCTTTTTTATAATCTTTCTGGTGTCTTTCGCTAATTACTTCTTGTCCTTTTTCATTTACGATAAAGTCTGTTGCAGCCTTTAGCATGTCATTAAACTCAGAAAAATCTTCTTTGTATAAATATATTTTATGTTTTTGATAATGGAAAGAACCATCATCATGCGTAAATTTTTTACTTTCAGTAACTGTTAAATAATAATCATCTGCCTTTGTAGATCTTACATCAAAAAAATAAGTTCTTCTACCAGCTCTTAATACCTGCGAAAAAATTTCTTCTTGCTCTACTCTTTCTGCTCTCTCACCCATAATATTTTTTGCAATAATTTAATTTTGTTTTGTTGTTTGCTGAACAAATCTAAAAAAATATTTCACTTCTTCTAAAGAAACCTTAGTTTTCTTTTTCTAAAAGTTGTTGTTCGTATAGGTTTTTATAATAACCTTTTGTTGTGATTAGTTGATTGTGAGTGCCTTGCTGAATTATTTCACCATGTTCTAGAACGATAATTTTATCTGCATTTTTAGCAGATGAAACACGATGACTAATAATGAATGTAGTTTTATTTTTAGAAAATTCATCAAGATTTGTTAAAATTTTCTCTTCAGTCTCTGTGTCAACAGCCGATAAACAATCGTCAAAAATTAATATTTGTGGGTTTTTAATGATGGCTCGAGCAATTGATACACGTTGTTTTTGTCCGCCAGATAGTGTAACACCTCTTTCTCCTAAAATTGTTTTGTACTTGTTTTTAAAGCCAGTAATGTTTTCATGTATGACTGCGTTTTTTGCAGCGGTAATTATTTCTTCTTCTGTAGAGTCTTCTTTTCCAAACTTGATGTTGTTCTCAATAGTATCAGAAAACAAGAAGGGATCTTGAGGAACAAATCCAATTTGATTTCTTAAGTCGTTTAAATTGGTGCTTTTTATGGGTGTGTCATCAATTAACACTTCTCCACTTGTCGTATCGTATAATCTAGAAACTAAGTTTATAATAGATGTTTTTCCAGAGCCTGTGTTTCCTAATATAGCCACAGTTTCGCCTTTGTTTACAGTAAAGCTAATATTCTTTAAAGCAGTGATATTTGTATCATCATATACTAAAGAAACATTATTGAAAGTGATATTTCCTTCGATTTCTGAATGTACTTGGTTTGTGTTTGTAATTTCTGGCACTTGTTCTAAAAACTCGTTTATTCTTTGTTGAGAAGCTTCTGCTTGCTGCACCATAGAAGTTACCCAACCTACAACAGCTACGGGCCAAGTTAATATATTTACATACATCATAAATTCAGCAATAACACCAATTTGAATTTCTCCTGCGATGTATTGCTTTCCTCCAATGTAGATTACGATTAAATTACTTGCACCTATTAATAGTACCATTAACGGAAAAAAAATGGCTTGAATTTTAAATAAATCAACATTTTTCTCTTTGCTGTTATTCGCTAATACGTCAAAATTTTTGACAATAGATTTTTCTATTCCGTACGATTTAACAACATTAATTCCTGAGAAAAATTCTTGATTAAAAGTGGTTAGTTTCGATAAATACTGCTGAACAACTGTGCTTTTCTCATTGATCATTTTGCTTAAAATGAAAATAGAGACAGATAAAACAGGAAACGGAATTAAAGTATATAGTGTTAATTCTAAATTGGTGTTTATCATTTGAGAAAAACCAACGATGAATAAGAAAATCATATTCATACTGTACATAATCGCTGGTCCAAAATACATTCTTACTTTAGAGACATCTTCACTGATGCGATTCATCAAATCACCGGTTCTATTCTTTTTGTAAAAGTTGATAGACAACCTTTGATATTGTTGATAAATTTCATTTTTTAAATCAAACTCAAAAAGTCTAGAAGTTACAATGATTGTTTGTCGCATTAAAAAAGTTAAAAAACCAGCAATCAAGGTAAAGCCAATTATAAGTAATACATCCATCAATAATTGATGTTTTACTTCATCAATATTTGTTACAACTCCTTTTCTGTAATCGTTTACGATATTGAATGAATCTCTAATTATTTGCGGAATTTTTAACGTTAAAATTTTAGAGAAAACAGTAATGATAATCCCAATTAATAACCGGTATTTGTATTTTAAAAAGTATTTGTTTAAATATTTTAAAGCCTTCATTTATAGAAATCAGTGATTTTTAATATTGTTTTTTTGTGAGTAATTATAATAAAAAGTTAAAAAACCTAATGAATATGTAATTAATTACTCTTTTTCTTGGTTTGAATTGTTAATATCGTATTTTTGAGCCGCTATTTTTATAGAATTCAAGAATCAGTTATTAATATAAAACTTATAAATGACATCAAATATTATAGAAGCAAAAGAACTGAAAAATGATCCGGTATTTGGACAATTCTCTTTTGACGGACACGAACAAATCGTTTTTTGCAACGACGAAGATACAGGATTAAAAGCAATAATTGGTATACATAATACCGTTTTAGGTCCTGCTTTAGGTGGTACTAGAATGTGGACTTACCAAAGTGAGTGGCACGCATTAAATGATGTATTGCGTTTGTCTCGAGGAATGACTTTTAAAGCTGCAATTACTGGGTTAAATCTTGGTGGAGGGAAAGCTGTTATTATTGGAGATGCAAAAACGCAAAAGAATGACGCCCTAATGCGTAGATTCGGTGAATTTGTTCATTCTTTAAGCGGAAAATACATTACTGCTGAAGATGTAGGAATGGAAACGCGTGACATGGATGTTGTTAGAGAAGTAACACCACATGTTACTGGTATTTCAGAAAATAAAGGTGGAGCTGGGAATCCATCACCTATAACTGCTTACGGTGTTTATATGGGGATGAAAGCCGCTGCTAAACATCAATTTGGATCAGAAAACTTAGAAGGTAAAAAAGTGCTAGTTCAAGGTGTAGGCCATGTTGGTGAAACGTTAGTTAAGCACATTACAGATGAAGGAGCGAAGGTTGTTATCAACGATATTAACGAAGCTCGTTTAGAGGCATTGAGTAAAAAATACGGAGCAAATGTTGTTTTAGGCAACGATATTTACGGTTTGGATGTAGATATTTATGCACCTTGTGCTTTAGGTGCAACAATAAATGATGATACAATTCACCAGTTACAAGCAAAAGTAATTGCTGGAGCGGCAAATAATCAATTAGCTGATGAGGTAAAACACGGTAGGTTATTGAAAGAAAAAGGAATTGCTTATGCACCTGATTTTTTAATCAATGCTGGAGGGATTATCAATGTATACGCCGAATTAGAGGGGTATGGGAAAGATGAAATTATTAGAAAAACAGAAAATATTTACAATACAACCTTAGATATTTTCAAACTTTCACAAAAGGAAGATATCTCTACGCACAGAGCAGCATTTAATATTGCTCAAAATAGAATAGATACTCGTAAAAATGAGCAAAACAAATAGAAAATATCAATAAATAAAACTATTTTTGCAGAGCGTTAGAATTTTTCTACCGCTCTTTTTTTTAAACAAGTTCTTTAGAATGATTAACAGAAGACATATTCGAGTTAAGGTAATGCAATCAGTTTACGCAATGATAACTGCAAATACTGATCAATTAGTTAAGGAAGAAAAATTTCTTAAAAGCAGTATTGATAAACTTCAAGACTTGTATGTTTTGCAACTCCAGATTATGGTTGAGGTGCAAAAAATGGCAACTAGTAAAATAGAAGTTTCTAAAAAGAAACATTTGGCCACTAAAGAAGATTTGAATCCAAACACTAAATTTATCGACAACAAAGTATTGTTAAACTTGGCAAAAAGTCAATCTTTAGCAACCTATGTAATTGACAATGATTTAGAAAACTGGAAATTAGACAGTGAATATGTAAAGGTTGTTTGGACAAAATTAGAGCAAAGTGCTTTGTATAAAAAGTACATGAGTTCTACAGACGATTCTTTTAAAACGGATAAAAACTTTATTTCAGATTTGTTTAAAGAGATTATTGCTCCAGAAGATAAATTGGCTGAATATTATGAAGACCAAACGATTAGCTGGTTAGATGATATTCCTTTTGTAAATACTTGGATTGTAAGAACTATTTCTAAGATTAAAGAAAACAGTGGTTTTGTTTTAGGGAAGTTGTATAAAGATGATGATGATCAACGTTTTGTTTTAGATTTATTTAGAAAAGTAATGTTGCATCATACCTCTTTTGAAGAAGAGATCAGTAAAAAAACGCCAAACTGGGAGTCTGATAGAATTGCGGATATAGATATGATTCTAATTAAAATGGCAATTTGTGAGTTTTTAAAATTCCCGTCAATTCCAGTTAGAGTAACAATCAATGAATACATCGAAATTTCTAAAGACTATTCAACAGAAAAAAGCGGGTACTTTATCAATGGAGTTTTAGACAAATTATCAAGAGAATTTTCTACTGATAATAGATTGACAAAAATTGGTAGAGGCTTATTATAAATTATTACATTTACTAAAATTTTTAAATCATGAAAAAAATAATCGTTTTAGCTTTTGTTGCATCAGCAATAATTTTCACATCTTGTAATGATGGAAATGCAGCAAGTAAAGTAAAAAAAGCAAATTTAAAGGAAGCTTTAAAAAGAGATATAGATATTAATAAAGGAGCGCCTGTAGTTCAATTTGATAAATTAGTATACGATTTTGGTACTGTTACAGATGGCGATATTGTAGAAACAACTTTTGTATTAACAAATACAGGAAAATCAGCTTTGATAATTACGGATGCAAAAACAACTTGTGGATGTACTGTTCCTTCTTGGCCAAAAAACACTCCTATTGCACCAGGTGATACTGCAGAAATTAAAGTAAAATTTAATACAGCTGGTAAAGGTGGAGGAAGACAATCTAAAGATGTTACTTTATTTACAAATACGGCTGTAGGAAGAGAAATAATTAAGATTAAAGGAATAGTAAATAAAAAAACAAAATAACTTATAGTTAATAAAATAAATTATGATTTTACAAGCAAGTACAGGTGGTTTAGGAAGTATGTTGCCATTTTTAGCAATGATCGTTGTAATCTATTTCTTTATGATTAGACCACAAATGTCTAAGCAAAAGAAAGAGAAAAAATTTCAAGCAGATATTAAAAAAGGAACCAAAGTAATTACAACCAGTGGTATTCATGGTAAAATTGCTGAAATGCACGATGATAACACCATTACTATAGAAACTGGTGCAGGGAAAATTAGATTCGAACGTGCTTCTGTTTCTATGGATTTAACCAATAAAATAAATCAACCAGCTAAGCCAGCTAAAGTAGCAAAGAAGTAAAAATACTTATTTCTTAGATAAACACTAACAAATCCCAATCTGGGAATTATTATAAAAAAGTGAGCAACTCAGCTCACTTTTTTTTATGCAATAAATTCAAAGGAGACATTGTGTTTTTGATTTGCATTGTGTAGATTGCAGTAATAAATTTTGTCAATAAATGAATAAGAAGAAACCAAGCAATAAAGTACCTAAGACTTTTTTAGTTTCATTGTTGTTCGCAATGATATTTTGGTCATTGATAAAATTATCTAGAGAGTATAAAACAGTTGTAAGTTTTCCTGTTGAGTATGTAAACATTCCACAAAATAAACTAATTCAAAATACACCATTACAAGCTATAGATATTCAGGTAAAAAGTTCTGGATTTAAATTAGTAGCTTTAAATTTCTCAAGGAAAAGGATTCGTTTAGATGCAAACAGACTGCAACGTAAAAACCAGAGTGAGTATTATTTTTTAGTAAAAAATCAAAAACTAGCAATTCAAAATCAAATTACAAATAACTATACTGTTAATTTTATTGTTCAAGATACTATTTACTTAGATTTGGGTGTCTTGGCGTCTAAAAAGGTACCAGTTATAGGTAATGTAGATTTAGAATACAAATTAGGATATCATTTAGTAGAGGAGCTTAAATTTAAGCCAGATTCTATCCTTATTTCAGGACCCGAATCTCAACTGAACAAAATCATCTCAATTAACCTCGAAAAGTTAAGTCTTAAAAATGTTTCAACAAACATTAAAGAAGAAGTTACTATTTTAGAAACACTAGCTTTTCAGAAAATTAAATTTTCAACAAAAAAAGTTCAAGTCTCGGGGAGTATAGATAAATTTACGGAAGGGACTATTCAGCTTCCATTCGAAATTATGAACCAGCCAGATAGCGTTTCTATAACGACATTTCCTAAAACATTGAGTTTGGTCTATCAAGTTGGTCTGAGTAATTTTAACAATGTAAATACTAGTTCGTTTAAAATTGTTTGCGATTATCAAAACTCTATAGACAATAATTTAAATTACTTAATTCCGAAAGTTATTAGTAAACCCTACTTTATTACTTCAATCAAATTAAATCCAACTAAAATTGAATTTTTAATACAGAAATAATATGATAGTTGGTATAACGGGCGGAATTGGAAGTGGTAAAACAACCGTTGTAAATTTGTTTAAAAAGCAAGGAGATATAGCCATTTACAATGCAGATATTGAAGCAAAGAAGTTAATGGTAGAATCAGGAACAATTAAAAACAGACTACTTGAAAGCTTTGGCAACCAATCTTATATTAAAGGTGATTTGAATAGAAATTATATCTCGAACATTGTTTTTTCTGATAAAAATAAGTTGGCATTATTGAACAGTATTGTACATCCAGAGGTGTTTAAGCACTTTGAAGATTTTATCAAACAAAATGCATACAAGGATTATATTCTTTATGAAAATGCCATTCTTTTTGAAAATGGCAGTGACAAAATGTGTGATGTAATCATTACTGTAACTGCTAATCAAGACCTTAAAATAGACAGAGTAATGAAAAGAGACTCTTGCTCTAGAGCAGATGTTTTGTCTAGAATGAATCATCAATGGAGTGACTCAAAAAAAGCATTGCAATCTAACTATGTTGTTGTAAATGATACTCTTAACATTGTGGAAACTCAAATTGTTACTATTCATAATAATTTAACAAAAAAGTAATGTTTCAATTTTGAATATTCATTTTTTTTCTTAAATTTTTCTTAAAAATCTAGTATTTTTGTTAATATGCGTTAAAAACGTTAAATTACAAAGGTTAAACCTCTATTTTTGAGAAATGGGAAAGAAAATTTTCATCTTTATTGTGGCTCTTATGAGCTTTTCTTTAATCGGAATTGTTACTGTTCAAGTATATTGGATAGGCGATGCTATTGAAACAAAAAGGAATCAATTTAAGAGCGATGTAAAAAAATCTTTAGCCAGAGTTTCAGAAAAAGTTTCTGACAAAGAATATGCAGAGTTTCAAAGAAAAATTCAACCGTACATAGATACAACCACAAATATTTCTAGTAGAGAATTGCGTAATTTTTACCTGCAGCAAATAGATACAATTGGTAAACAACAAACCTCGTATAGCGTTACTCTATTAGAAGATAATATTAAGATTCCAGCCGATTTTCTAGCCAATGATTCTTTAATTGTTGTTAAAAGAATCACAGGAAGAGAAAAGTTTTCTAATTCGAGTTTTGGGGTATCTAATAAGGACTTTTCAGTTGATAAAGATTTAAAGAGTTATACAACAATTAAACGATTATATAAGTACGAGCAAGATATTCTAAGAAATTCTTTTAATACTTATAGATCTTCATTCCCAATTCATAAAAGACTTAGTAATAATGAGTTAAATGCTACTTTGAGAGATGAGTTTTCCAAGCATAATATAGATATTGATTTTAAGTACGGTGTTTACGGTAAAGATGGTTATTTGACCAATTTAAAATCTGGATATTATACAGTAGATAAAGCAAATAGTATTGGATATCCTTTATTTGTGGATGATGAAGGGCAGAGTAATTTTAAAGTGTATGTCACTTTCCCAAATCAAAAGGAGCATCTTTTAGAAGATATATCTAGCATTTTATTACTGTCTGTATTTTTTATTTTTATCATTATTGTTGCGTTTTCTAGTTCATTGTATCAATTGGTTAGGCAAAAGAAAATCTCGGAAATAAAAACAGATTTCATCAATAACATGACACATGAGTTTAAGACACCAATTGCAACCATTAATTTAGCTTTAGATGCAATTAAAAACCCTAAAATCATTGATGACAATGAAAAAGTAAAACGGTATGTTAGAATGATTCGTGAAGAAAATAAAAGAATGCACGGGCAGGTAGAAAACGTTTTAAGAATTTCTAAATTAGAGAAAAATCAGTTAGAAATTAGTAAGGTTGCCATTGATATGCACGACATAGTTGAAGAAGCAATTTCTCACGTTGATTTATTAGTGAAAGATCAAAATGGGATAATAACAACGCATTTACATTCTATTCAATCTGAAGTTTTAGGAAATCATTTGCACTTGACAAATGTTATTGTAAACATGTTAGAGAATGCATTGAAATATTCTGATTCGACCCCAAATATTGAAGTATTTACAGAAAGCTCTTCTAAGTTTTTCATCATAAAAATAAAAGATAACGGAATAGGAATGGGTAAAAATGCACAGAAATATGCATTTAATAAATTTTATAGAGAGCATAAAGGAAATGTGCATAACGTTAAAGGCCATGGGTTAGGTTTGGCATACGTAAAAGAAATAATAGAAAATCATCATGGTACGGTTTTCGTAGAAAGCGAAAAAGGTAAAGGAAGTACGTTTACAGTTAAATTACCATTAATTTAAAAAAAAACTCAATTTATTATGGGAAGTAAAAAAATATTATTAGTAGAAGATGATCCAAATTTCGGAACAGTATTAAAAGATTATTTAGGATTGCATGATTATAATGTTACACATGCAAAAGACGGTATCGAAGGATTGATCGCCTTTAAAAACAGCGATTTTGATTTGTGTATTTTAGACGTAATGATGCCAAGAAAAGATGGATTTTCTTTAGCGGCTGATATTCGTGTTACAAATAAAGAGGTGCCAATTATCTTTTTAACTGCTAAAACAATGAAAGAAGATGTATTAAGAGGATACCAAGTTGGAGCAGATGATTATTTAAACAAACCATTCGATTCTGAAGTATTGTTGTTCAAAATTAAAGCAATCTTACAAAGAAAAGATTCTGATAAAAATAAAGAATCAGACGAATTTGAATTCAACATTGGTAAATTCTTTTTCAACTCTAAATTAAGACACTTATCAATTGGTGATGGAGAAGTTCAAAAATTATCACCAAAAGAAAGTAAATTATTAAAAATGTTAGCAATTCATAAAAATGACTTAATGCCTAGAGAATTGGCATTGACTAAAATTTGGAGAGATGACAACTACTTTACTTCAAGAAGTATGGATGTTTACATCGCAAAATTGCGTAAATATTTAAAATTAGATGAAGATGTAGAGATACTAAACATACACGGAGAAGGTTTTAGATTGGTAGAGAAATAGCAACTAAAACGTACTTCACTTAATAAAAAAGCTCTATTGAATTTCAATGGAGCTTTTTTATTAACTTTGAAATTGTGTTAAACAAAAAAGATATGTCAGAATTTATCAAGCTTTATCAAGAAAATCCAAATCCGAGAGAAATTTCTAATATTGTAAAAACGTTGAAAAACGGTGGATTGATTATTTACCCGACGGATACAGTTTATGGTTTGGGCTGTGATATAACCAATGCAAAAGCTTTAGAAAAGATTGCTAAAATCAAAGGAGTAAAGTTAGATAAAGCAAACTTTTCTTTTATTTGTAACGATTTAAGCCATTTGTCGGATTATGTAAAGCAAATTGACACACCAACCTATAAAATATTAAAAAGAGCCTTACCTGGCCCATATACGTTTATTCTGCCAGGAAGTACTTCATTGCCCAAAGCATTTAAAAAGAAAAAGACAGTGGGAATTAGAGTGCCAGATAACTCAATAGCATTGGCTATTGTAGCAGCACTTGGTAACCCAATAGTTTCTACTTCTATAAGAGATGATGATGATGTAATTGAATATACTACTGATCCTGAATTGATTTATGAAAAATGGAGTTCTATTGTTGATGTTGTTGTAGACGGAGGTTACGGGGATAATTATGCGTCTACAGTAATTGATTTAACAAATAGTGAGCCGGTTGTAATAAGAGAAGGTAAAGGAAGTTTGGATGTTTTGTAGTTTTTGTGAGTTGCAAAGTACCATAGTCGTAGAATGGTTATTTTACAGTGAAACTTAAGTTGATTGTATATTTGCACTCATTCTGAAGGAGTATTTTCAATGTTAAATAAATAATTCAAATTGTTATATACATAAAACAGGGAGCTAAGGCTCCCTGTTTTATGTATGGTATTTTATGTTTTGTACAGAAAAAAATACTTATTGTTTTAGTAATTTCTTGTAGCCAATCTTTTCATTAGAAATGATTTTTACAATGTATAAACCTCTTTTTAAACCTTTTAAATTAACGCTCTTCTGAGGGTTTTGAATTGAAACAACTTCTTGTCCATTTAATGTGTAAATCTTTAAGGCTGTTATTTTTTGACTTTGTACCTGATTAAGATTTAATGTATATCCTCTCAAAGGGTTTGGATACATCTTGAATGCGGTATAATCAAAATCATTTACACCCAAGGTTGTTAGATGCTCTCCAATACCACCAAATGTGTTTTTCGTAAGTGACTCCCATTCATCTGAGTCATATGTAGTGTTAGGATATAAAATAGTTGGTTTTCTTCGTAAAGTAACGTTCTTTGCATAATCTGAAGAACTACCATACACTCCAATAATATCAATTAAAACTCCGTCTTTGAATAACCCTATGGCATCATTACCATTAAAATCAAGAGGAGATCCATTCGCATGGGTAATATCTGCATTATCAACCAAGTCTGGTGCGTCAGCAGCACCATTAATCACAACAAAAACATCACCAGTATTGATGTCTTTAACAGATCCGCTGTCTAAATTTAATTCACCACTCCAGTCTCCACCACCGTTTGTTTGTTTTTTGATAGAGTATCCTGCTAAACTTATTGTTGAACTTGTAGCATTCATGATCTCCAAAGCTTTATTATGTCCTCCATCAGGCTCCACATATTCAGAAAAGAATAATTCTGTAAGTCCGTTTGATACGCCGTTTGAAGTAGTTATATTAATTGCAGTACTTTGTGCCGATGTATTGTTTGATCCATCTTTAGCCAAAACAGTAATTGCATAGGTAGTTGATATTGTTAAACCAGTTACATTATAGGTTAGGCTCGTTGTAGAAGCGTTATATACAGCATTCACATATACATCATATCCGGTAACAGCAGTATCATCTGTAGAGGCAGTCCAAGAAAGTTTAAACCCAGTACCTGAAATATTACTTCCAAGAAGATTTGAAGGAACCGATGGTGCAGTAGTGTCTTGAAGTGTAGCACTATTTACAGCAGCGCTTTTTGGAGACTTATTATTATATTGATCTTTTGCTTCTATTTCGAAACTGTATGAAGTTCCAGGGGTTAAATTAGTAAGTTGTACCATAGTAGAACTTGTTTGCGCTTTAAGGTTTCCATCAACATAAATGTTGTATCCTGTAACGGCTATATTATCAGTAGAAGCAGTCCAAGAGATGTCTATGCTTGTTGTTGTTTGATTGCTAGCTACCACATTGGTTGGAGTAGTAGGAGCTTCAGTATCTCCGCTGATATAAATACCCCATAAATCTTGAGCATCATCACCTCCCCAAATTCTTGTAGCCAAATACGGGTTGTCTATAAAAGGATTTCTATTTCCTTGTGCATAGGTGTTAGCGGTATTTTCATGAAAAGTATTACGCACTTTTTCTAAATCAGAAACTGGGTCCTCTATATTCCATTGTAAAAATAAATCAATCATATCATCTGGCGTATCATTGTTATCTCCAACACCTACTACTGATGGTAAACAAACAGTACCATATCGAACATACATGTACATCATCATTCTTGCTACATCACCTTTCCATTCGTCACCAGGATACCATGCAGTATTAGAGTTAACCTTACCAGAGTTTCCAGATCCAGCTGCAAAGGGTAAATTGCTTCTTTCTGTGTTTCTCGTTCTGTCAGCAGGTCTTAAATGGTGTGCATCTGCTCCTGGTCCACTAGTTCCTAAATTTGGATTTCCTAAAGATTTTGAATAGACATGTTCACGATTCCAAACATAGGCTCCATTCGAACCGTTGTCTTGTAAATTCTGATCTCTATATTTATCATTAGTGATGTCTGTATCAAACCCATCTTCCCATCCGTAAATTAAAATTACTTGACCAGTATTACTTGGGTTTATGTCTGTTACCTTACTTGCTTCCCAGACACCAGGGGTGTACGAAAGTTGATTGGTATGTGTGGTTGTTATTTTTGTTGCTAATGCAGTTTTTAAATCCAGTCCCATGAGGGTTTTATCTACGTCATTATAATAGGCTTCTTGAGCAACAAGAAATGAAGAGATTAATAAGAATAATACGCTGAGTAGTTTTTTCATCATAATGAATAGTTTTTTAAAATAATACTTTGTAGACCTCTCGTAGTCAGGTTTTACGTTATTGTTTATTTTTGATTATTGTAAACTTTCTTTTGGCTTTACATGCGAAAAAAGTGTTTACTTGATTTTGATTCTCTGTCGGTAAAACAGAACAATTTGCAGATGCTATTCTTTTCTCCATTTGAGAATAACTTTACAAAAATTCCTGTTTTTTACATTTTGATTTTATTAGTAAATTCAGGCTGTAGTTTCCATTTAGAATCGGGGTTTCTACGTAAAACCCCAGGTCAGATCATGATGCATATATTTGCACTCTGTCTTTTTTTGGTAATTTTAAAATTACTTCTAGTTTTTCTCCAATCCCATCAGGATGTTATCTGCCTCATTGTTATAGTTGTCTTGTATAACAAGAAATGAAGAGATTAATAAGAATAATTTGTTGAGTAGTTTTTTCATGATAATCAGTTGTTTTTTTAATAACACCTTGTAAGCCTTTTTCATCAAACCTATAAGTTGTTGTTGTATTAGTGTAATCTTTCTCCTGGCTTTAAAAGCGAAAAAAGTATTTACTTGATTTTGATTTCAGCAGTAAATTCAGACTGTAATTTCGATTTAAAACCTGGTCTTCTACGTAAAGCCCCAAATTAGAAAATGATGCATTTATTTGCACTCTCTCTTCTTTTTGTAGCTAGAACTTTTTTAAAGCCAGTGCCGCCAGCGTGTTTTATGCCCCATTATTATGGGTTCCTTGTGTAACAAGAAATGAAGAGGTTAATAAGAACAATTCGTTGAGTAGTTTTTTCATGATGTTGAGTAGTTTTTTCATGATAATCAGTTGTTTTTTTCTAGTAATGCCATGTAAAATCCGTCGTATCCAGATTCTGATGCCAATACTTTTTTGTCTTTAATAAATGTAAAATCTTTTCCTGCGTCAGAAGCTAAAAAGGTTTTTACTTGATTTTGATTCTCTGAAGGCAGTACAGAACAGGTTGCATACACCATTTTACCTCCATTTTTCACCATTTTCGAATAACTTTGCAATACTTCTTGCTGAGTTTTCTTTATGTTGTCAATAAATTCGGGCTGCAATTTCCATTTAGAATCTGGGTTTCTACGCAAAACCCCAATACCAGAACAAGGTGCATCAATCAGTACTCTGTCTGCTTTATTGTGTAATTTCTTAATTACTTTGGTAGAGTTGATCTCCCTTAAGTCTATATTATGAGCTTTGTTTCTTTTCGCTCTTACTTTTAATTTTCGCAGTTTACTTTCGTAAATATCCATCGCAATAATTTGCCCTTTATTTTCCATTAGGGCAGATAAATGTAATGTTTTTCCACCAGCACCAGCACAAGTATCCACAACTTTCATTCCTGGTTTTACATCTAAATATGCAGAGACTAGTTGAGAAGAAGCATCTTGAACTTCAAAATGACCTTTTTTAAAGGCTTCAGTTCTAAAAACATTTGCTCTTTCTACTAATTTAATAGCATCTGGATGGTTTGGCAGTGCAACAGCTATAATTTCTTCTTGTGCTAAATCTTTGATCAAGTGATCTCTAGTAATGTTTAAGGTATTTACTCTTAAAACAACATCTGCTTGTTTGTTTAAAGCAGCCATTTCAGTTGTCCAAGTCGCCTCGCCTAATTCAGAAACACATAATTCATCCATCCAATCTGGAATAGATTCTCTAAATTTTCTAATTTTAGAAAGTTCATCAAACTTTCCTTTTATTCTCCTTGTTGGTGTAGGTTCTATTTGATTCCAGTCGGGTAGTGCTATTCCTTTTAAAACACACCATACAGAAAACATTCTCCATAAGTTTGGTCTATCAAATGGCTCATTTACTTCAGCAATTTCGGCGTACAAACGTTTCCAACGAACTATTTCATATATTGTCTCAGCAACAAATTTACGATCTCTACTTCCCCAGCGTTTGTCCCTTTTCAAAGCCTTTTCTACAGCTTTACCAGCGTATTCTCCTTCATTAAAAACATCTCTGATACTATCTATTACCGCGTAGGTTAAATTTCTATGTAATCTCATTTACAGTTAAGTATAACCCAAAAACTTGATTTTTCTTGGGACTTGCAAATGTAAGAATAAAGATGCGTTTAATTTTTCTTTTTGGTAAAATCTGTAAAAATAACTTTTCTTCGTTTTTCGATGATGTAAAAAGAGATGTAAACACCGTCTTGCGTACTCTTAAGTTTTAAAGGTATATTGTTTCTTGTAACGCGTAATCGGCCATTTAAGATAGCCTCATCCATGGTAACTATATAATCGCCATAAGGCAAGTAAAATTCGAAACGACCACTATTGTTGGTCAGTGAGCTAAAGACTTTGTCATCTTTTGTAGCGCTAATCTTTATCCTAGATAAATCCAAGGGATCATCATTTGAAACAGCAATTTTTTGTCTATCTAAAATAACATCGCCATACACTTTAACCCCTCTTACAAAGGGCACATATTGCGTGTCATCGTTCTGTATAATCACCTTTTTATTCAGATTAGGGAACCACCCTTGAAGTTTTTCTAGAGAGAATGCATCAAAATCGTATTCATTTAATAAGATGTTTTGAACTAAAGCTTCTCCATTTATATCTGTTAAAACTTCTTTCTTACCAATTTTTACAACCACGTTTTGTAAAGTTGTTTCATCATTTTCTTTTATTCCATTCCCATTTAAATCTAAAAAGGCAATAAATTTTGGGCTCGCAGCAGTTCTATCAACAAAAGGAATTGGGATTCCGAAATCTTTCTTTAAACTAAAGTTTAAATTAAAGTTACTGCTAGTTGTTTCTAATGTTCTGTTAAATTGATTTCCGGTCTCATTATCTAATGCATCATAGACACTGCTGAAATCACTTGTTGAAAATGAATAATTTGGACTTACACTAAATCTCCAACCAGAATTATTAAAGAAATATATAGTAGGGTATATCCCCAGTGTATGGTTGCTAAATACATTGTTATAACTGTAAATTGCATTCGATTCTATCAATAGTTTTTTACTGCTAAATAAATATTGATTTTGCACTGAAAAACGAATTGACTGCGGTGTAATAAAATCATTTAATGTTTGTTGTGAAGTCAAGGTAGAAAATGCTCCTAAATTATATCTAGCATTAAAATTCCATGTTCTAAACCTTGTTAATGAAGAAAGTTCAAAATTGAAATAATCTTTATTATCAGCATTGTTTAATATAGGTTTTGTATAGCCTGCTTTTAAATATAATGAATTGACTAGGTTTTTACTAAAGTTATAGCTAGAATATCTAAAAGTAAACCCTCTCTTATGTATAATACTATTTGGGAAATTCCTATATTCATAAAAGATCCCTGGTTGATATAATCCTGAACTATTTTTGGTGCTAAAGACTAGATTATTAAAAAACGATTTTTGATGATAATTGGCAGCTCCTGTAAATAAATTGTAGCTAGTTGACTGCTGATAGTTATTGGACAAAAAGGCATTCCATTTACTCGTAATAGGATAGGTAATTCTATTATTTGCATAGAATCGACCATAATTACCATAACTAAAACCTTTATCATTATAACGTAAATTAACACTTAAGCGTAATTTTTTTTGTAAAAAACGTGAAGAATAGCCTGTACCTAACAACATTCCGTTTGCTTTAAAGAAGGTAGGAGCATTTTTTTGTTTTTTATTACTAAATGTACCTATTAAAGAAAAATTATGTTTTTTATTATATCTAAATTGTGGTTGAAAAGAAATAACATTTATGCTACGGTTAGATGCACTATTTATATTTCTACCTATTTGGGTTTTTAACTTTATGTCATCGTTGTATTTATAATTATGCCATGCACCAAAGCCGATAGAGCTATTTGTTGCAAGAAATCCATTTGAATTCATATAGTAGGCACCAACGCTGTGTTGGTCATTAATTCTGTAGCTTCCTTTGATTCCTTTACCAGCCGAGGCCGCACCAGGTATGTTTCCACTTATTTGACCAATCTCTATTGTCTTTTTATCATCAAAATAGCCTACATACCAAGGAGCATTTTTTAATATATTGTTTGTATAGTATGAATTAGTATAAGTAATGTCAGTAGAGTATAATAAACTAGAATTTTCATCTATTTGCTTAAATCCTCTTAGACTTAATGCTAAAAATGATTGTTCACTTAATATATTTTGAGCGCTTAATCTAACTGTGAGTGGGATATAAGGATATCCGTATGGGTTAGCGGTAATTGTGTTTGGTAATTTTACGAAATTTACTTTTGTTCTTTTGCGCAAAGAGTTTTTACCAGATCTAGGCTCACTACTATTAATGATTAAACTATGTACTTTAACTTCTTCTTTTTTAGTAGGGTCGTATGAATTGTAAGAAATCCTTCTATGATTTCTTTTATTTAAATCTTTAAAAGTGATTAGATAATCAAAATCTTTTTGTGTGCCTGCCTCTAAACTGAAAGTTATATTTGGTTGATCAATTTTGACATCTAATGTGTCTGATAAAAATAAATCTTTTTTAGGAATTGTATAATTGACAAATAAATCTTGTTTGCTATTCCCTGTGTTGTTTATGGAAAAATTAAATCGTTTTTGATCTTCCCCGTTTTTTAAATACATGTTTTTAGCTTCGTGTAAATTGATATTCCAAGAAACTTGCTTTTTTGTCTTTAAAGAGAAGTAGTTGTTGGCCAGTTGTTGATGCTCTGAGCCAATAATAAATGAATTGATAATAATTTCTGTATTACCATTAATTAACTTCGTCGGGCTGATGATTATTGGAACTATGACTGTATCATTTTGTCTAGCAACATATTTTTTAGTGTAATCATCTACACGCCTCCAGCCTCCAGGGATTAACAAGTCGGTTGTAAAAGAGATTGGTCTTCTGCCAAGGTTTACAACCTTCAAAACGTTTGATACAATTTGGCCTTCTTGCAAATCAATTTCAGGTTTGATAAACTTGGTTAAAAGATTCCCTGTTCTTAAATACGGAATGTTATCTATAAATTTTTTAGTTTTTACAAAATCAGAATTTACTATCGTTGAGTTTGTGTTCTTAATTGAATCGTTTAATTGAAGGTTTCTACCTGTATTTGGTCTGTTGTTATTTGCTAGAGTAGTCGAGTCTTTTGCAGCATTTAATTTATCTATTTGCGACTTTGCCACTGCAGTAATAATTGAATCTTGTTTCCTTTTTTCAAGTTGGTCAGCAAATATTTTTTGCTGCGCTATCTTGATAGAATCTGATTTAAATTGCGCTTTTTGCTGATTTTGTAATGCTAATGAGATTGAATCTTGGTTTTTCTTAGCCAATTGCTCAGAAAGAATTTTTGCAGTTGCAATTTTTATAGAATCTGCCTTGAACTGCGCTCTCTGTTGATTCAATTTTCTTTTTGCAATTTGATCAGTCAGTATCTTTGCTTGCGCGATTTTTGTTGAATCTACTTTGAACTGCGCTTTTTGTTCGGCTATTATTGCATCAGCAATAGAATCTGCTTTAAAAAGTGCTCTTTGTTGATTAGCAATAGCGGTATTTGTAGAATCTAGTTTTCTTTTAGCAAGTTGATCTGCTATAATTTTAGCTTGTGCTATTTTAGTAGAATCTGCTATAAACAATGCTTTTTGTTGATTAGCAATAGCGGTATTTGTAGAATCTAGTTTTCTTTTAGCAAGTTGATCTGCTATAATTTTAGCTTGTGCTACTTTAGTAGAATCTGCTTTAAACAATGCTCTTTGTTGATTAGCTATAGCGGT
>MAAC01009585.1_pt1 | contig 54961 bp, 63 predicted proteins | sample 1115981 | NCBI WGS metagenome assembly MAAC01 (sample SAMN04961126, study PRJNA320927) | seawater metagenome | isolation source: sample BD02T64 sea water enriched with oil for 64 days | place: USA:Gulf of Mexico | collected 2013-07-27 | reverse complement strand
TTTTCGCGCGTCGTTTTGATATTTTTGTTATGTGTTGATTTGACCAGAGTTTAATTTATAAGAGCTGTTCTTTTTGAAGCCCATTTTTTTATAAAAGCCTGATGCGCTAGTATTGTCATTAGCAACAAGCCATGCTCTGACGGTTTTGCCGTTACCTAAACTGTTTAACAATGATTTAGCTATGCCCATATTCCTGTATTTTACTGAAACAAATAGCTCTTGAATGTAAATCAATGTTTCAGCTTGCCAAGGATATGAGTATGAAAATATTGCTCCGATTATTTCTTTGTTTTTGATTGCTACAAAACACCCAGTTGGTTCGATTTTATAAAACCTTTTTAGGTAACTCTTCCAGTTTTCTCCATACTCTGGCTCTGCATAGACTTGTGATAATAAAGAAGCACAAATTTCTATATGTTCTTCTGTGCAGCATTCTATTTGCATGTTTTTATCTTTTTACACATAACGCCCATGTAACCTGCAATTTTTTGTGGAGAGCTTTTGTGCAAGAATGTAGCGAAGCGAAATGCACAAAAGAGCGTAGCAAAAAGTTGTCCGGTTGACATGCTTGTTAAGCATTTTTATCATCTGGGCGTAAAAATGACTCTTGATGCCGCCATTTATCGAACTGCTCCTCGAAAGGTTCACGTATATACCGGAGTGGGCCAGGACCCATTCTCATCTCGCCGAGTGCGTCGGCAACAATACCTCTTGTTTCTTCGGGCATTTCCATAAAAGCTTCCCATTCTAATGCTAGTCCGTGGAAAAAATCTGGCGATGTGCGAAGTTCATAGAATGTTCGATCCTGTTTGATAAGATACATACGAGCTCGCTGCCCATTCATTCTACGCTGATGATGAAGTTCCTCTGGAAAATTAGCGGCATCTACAATTTCATCTATTTCTACGTAGTGCAACAGATCATCCCATGTGTTACTACCTTGTAACATGAAATTCATATCTCGCAGCCCTAAACCTCTAACAAAATCCATAAGCTTTCTAAATCTGACAACGCCCCTAGCTACCTCCTTCTCATTCGATGTTCCTATTGAAGTTAAGATGGCGGTTTTCAGATCTTCAAACTGGTCGCTTAAATTATCAATTCTCTTTCCTTCGACGACTCTATTTCTTTGCTCCTGCAATAATTTTTGAAATAGGGATGACCACTGTTTTCTCAAAATCTCCTCAACATCCTGAAGTTTTGAAAACGGAAAAACACTATTTCCCCGTGCCCTATGCCTTAGGAAATTTATAAACTCGAAGATAAATATTGCTGTGTCTTGTTTTTGAATAGAAGAGAATTCAATATTCGAGATTATTTCTTTGTCCTTATTTTTTTCGTAGGTGGCATGATCATGCCATACTCCATTGTCAATGAATGTGAGCACAGGAACTCCAGACTCAACAGCTTTTAGAATTTCTAACTGAGTTACTGACAGATTTTCTTTTTTCTTTAGTGATTCAGTACTTTTACTTTCACTATATAGAGACTCTAAATCAATTTTGTCTAAGGCTTCAGGAACTGTTTTTCCACCAAAGCGCTGACCAACGATTAGCACAACCATATCGCAGGAGGCTACTTCATCAACGCAGCTTGAGTGTGTATGTATTCTAGGGTCGTAAAGAATATCGTTATAATCACTCATTACAGGCTCATGCCCGAGATTTTGAATAAATATTCTTAACTGAGACCTAACGACAGATAAGTCATAACATGTTGATGAAACAAAAACTTTTAAACCTGCCATTTACATTCCTTTAGTAAGTATTGGTTGGTAGCACATGATGCTTAACGCCAAAATCAGCAGCGAGTTTACGAGTCCGCTGCATTTTCGTGTTCAATGATTTTCATACTATGAGCCAACTCTTGCTCAAGGCTCATCATGTGCCGTGACATCTCACTATATTTACTTTTAGAATGGTCTAAATGCTGTTTGATCTGGGCGTAATCTTCTGAAACTGATTCGTAATGTTTCATTAAGCGGTCACTATCAATTTCTCTATCACCGTCATGTAGTATATGATTTCGGTGTTCTCTCAAATTATTGCGTTCATTCTCCAGCATATGTCTTTTTTCTTGCAGCATGCTCATTTCTTTTTCATATGACATCATTTGATGACGAGTCTGCTCAAGCTCATCCATAAGGTGATGAACTTTTACTTTTCTTCTTTTCATGAATTCCATTTCTTTCATTTTCTTATAAGCTATCTTATCTCGTCGTCTGACCTCCCTTATTTCTTCAACAATTTCATCACTAACTTGTTCATTCAAATTCTCTCGTGCTAGCTCAAGAAATCTATCAGCCTGATACATATGGAATGTGTTTTCGGCTCTATCTTTAAACTCTTTCACTAACTCAGGTCTAGGGCCAACGGTCTTTCCTTTGAACTTTTCCCACCAATCTTCTTTTTTATCGTCGGTTACAAGAACTATGCCCTTTTTGGCTTCGATTGACTTATCGATAACTTGATTCCAAACGATCAAGTCTCCATATTTACGACACCTCTCTGTGAATACATCGCTATCGCCAGATTTCGTGCCATCCTTAAATCCAGGTGGGATTTTTTGCTTGTAACGCTCCTCGCCATCAATAATCATCTTTTCTAGATCTTCTCTAGAGTATGGCTGCCCTACATTATTTTCAAATATTGAAGAAATAGACTCTTTAATTTCATCATTTGAAATACGTTTAGTGTGAATCCCTTTATTTTCTGACAACTCATTACAAAGAAGGTCAAAGATCTTATTGACTTGATTCATTGTCTGCTGACTAACAAAGGGGTGTTGGCGAGCATTATCCAGATCACTTCTTAAAGAGTTTATAGATTTAGCCGTTTCGTCATATGAGCGTTCTTGCTGATCGATTACCGATAGCCGATTATTTAAATATTCTTCGGCAGCTCTATGAGGAAGCCATACTCGTTCTTGTATTTTTTTAAGAAGCTGAAGAAACTCACGTCTAGTAGAATCAGAATACCTATAAAAATTCAATAATATATTTGCATCAAATACAAATATGCACGAATCCCAAACCTGTTTTAGATTCTTTTCACTTTCTTTGAAGTGGCCGGGGAAAAGATCCTTCATATTATCTCCATCATTGAACGCCGCCAGCACAGGGCCGCTAAGCGTAGTTGTAATTTATGTTAATGGAGCGGCAGCGGAATGCATGAATTGCAAAACGTAGCTTAGTGGCTCCTTGTGCCTGGCCTTGTTAAGGTGTTGCCTTTAAGTCAGTCGAGAAACCTTTTATAGATCTTTCGCTATAAGCTTCAGGGTGACTACGAACTAATGATGCAAGCTTTGCAATAAACCCCTCATCCTTCATCTTTTCTATTTCATCGACTTTTAGTTCAATGACAATCTCATATATTCCGACGCTGCCACAGACTACAGCTAGGTAATAAGATTGATCATTACAGTAAAGCGTATACGACCATTTCTCAGTCTCTACGATTTTCATTAAGACCCTTAACGCCCAAAGCAGCGGCGCGCGTTAGCGCGTCCAGCCCGTGGGGCGATGCTGCCTTTGCTTGTTATGAGTTTTGCCACTGTTCCATGCGTTCTCTTGAAATATTCACTGCTTGCTCGCTGAATAGATCGGGATAACGAAGGATGACATTTTCAAATGCATAATCTTTAAGGCCCATCTCAACGAGAGAAGTGTACCCTTGAGTTTCAGTTGGACGGTTTACAGCTCTTTCTACTGCGCCAATGATTCCGTGACGAGTAATCATTTGCCAGGTGCGACCAGCACGAGTTTTCTTGCCGTTCTTCGTGCTCAATACTTCCTCGTATGCGTATACAGCTTCAAGCGCTTCGCGTTCCGCTTGTGTCTCTGCACCATAAGCCTCTGCGCGAAGTTGAACAGCTCGCTCCTTCGCTTCTTGAGCCAAATCGTCGCGTCCGCGCTCGATGCAGTTCCTAGCGAATACTTCGCATTTTTCTGGTGTATCTATTTTTTTAACTCTATCGTCCATTCATTTTCTCGATGCTGATTGACTCATAACGCCTTACTTCAGCTGACGTAAAAAGAGGCGCAGTTTTTGCGATAGCAAAAAAAGTGACGCTTTTTACGGTCAGATGCAAGTTTTTGTTAGGCATTTGTGTGCCACCGTTCCATTATGTATGTTACTAGTGTATGTGATGAATTTACTGCTAATCGCGCCTCAGATACTTTGATTTTAGGTGGATGTTTTCCTCTACCATGCGCTGACCCACTATGTGTTCTTAATGCGCCAACACCATCTACGACTGATGACAAACCTTGAAGTATCCTGTATTGATCCTCTTCTATATCGCGATCTAAATTTAAAAAATAAAGGGGTCATGTATATTTTACAATGCAATATTCTTTCTCTATCTTTTCAATCTCTTTCGCCCATCCCCCATCGGCTATTTCCTTTTTAATTTTTGTTAGCGGGTAACATACACTACCAACATGAGTCAGGTTGAAATGTTCAGCGATGGCTTTGTAAGTGGCAGCTGAATAGGCTTTACACGCATAAATTGCAAAAGCTCTTTTTGCGGCGTTAACGGCACTTGTTTTGCCGGGCTTTTTTAAATCCAGCAGCTTTAATCCGGTTATCTTACTCACTAAATTGAGCACTTCTTTGATCTCAGGCCTATCCTGTAATGCGTTTCTCAGGGTTAAAATGTCTGCATCCTTTACTTCATCCCGCCGCCGCTCTCGGTATTCTTTGCTTCCAAGTACACCCAATATATTATCTTTACTATAAAATCGCTTAATATCTTCATCTACGCCTTTTTCAACATAATCTGCGTAACCTCGATAGCGGTTTCTTTGACCCAGCATTTGGTATGTTTTGTCACGATACAGCCATGATGGCGCTTTCGCTTTGTTAGTGTATGCCTGATAGCTCGACCAAACATAATCGTCTAGTTGCTCGATCATTTTCCGTTTAACGTCTAACGGGTTGCGGTGGATATACCTGGAAAGTTGTAAAAGATAGCTATCTTCATCAACTAAAACGGATTTATAACGTCCGCGAAACAATGTTCCATCGCTTCCTCGCTGACGATTATGCCACTGCGTATATTTGCCATTAATATGCTGCATTATCTGACTGAGGTTAGCCTTTGGCGTTTCAATTAAAAGGTGATAATGGTTTTTCATCAGGCAATAAGCATGAATGATGGCATCATATCGTTGACTTGCTTCTTTTAGAATCTCAAGAAAGGCTTCGAAATAGTCACTGTTATGAAAAATGACTTGTTTCTTCCTTCCTCGATTCATCACATGATGAAAAGCATTGTCATATTCTAATCTTAGAGGTCTGGGCATCGCCAGACTATAGCATAAGCTTTAAACATCACAATATACATGACCCCTTTTTTTTATGGTAAGAAGGGAGCAATGAAAATAATTTAATTTACAGTCTCATTGAAAACCTTGACCCCGTTGCACTTGCAAATTGAATTCAAAACACCCCCTTAAGCTTGAGTAGCAATTACACTCGGAATGGAGGGATAATAATTGGGCTAATTCCAATACGTGCACACGATGATTGCAATACTTCCCTCCAATACGGCCAAACATGATAATAAACATGTTTCTGCCCAAATAGATTTAATTCTTCATCCGTAAGTTCACATGAAGACTCATATTGAGCTACAAACTCGGACTTTATCTCAAGCATTGGTTCTACAGCTTCATCACTTTCTTCCGGACTTTCTTGCGATAAAAAACGTATTCCAATTACAGCATAAAGGCGATAAAGCCATTTTTCGTTTTCTTGTAACTCTACTTGCTTCGTCATTTTTAAATATCTAAGATCTTGAGAGTGCTCAAGAAACTCATCATTAAACGCATCACCATCAATGTCGTCATGAAAATTGATAATCAAATTCTTTAATACAACTGATTGTATTAACATGTTTTCAGTACATTTCTTTATTTCAGGTGTCATCATGCTACCTTGCAATTTGCCCACGACTCATCATGAGCGAGATATATTTTTCGACTGGTCTCTAATTTAGTTGTAACGACAGTTTTCGCCTCAGCCTTTGCCCAACCATTTCCATTAGAGGTACTCTCTTTAACTGGTATTTTTATTTCAGGCTTGAAGCCTAAAGCAAAACAAATATCAGAAAATGAGCCCAATGTCATATTTCTAGAGCCACTCAATACCTGTGTTACATAGGATTTTGATTTACCCAACCTTTTAGCCAGTTCGACTTTAGTTAGATTTAAGTCTTCAATCATTAGTAACAAATCTTCTGTTGTATTAAAAATAAGATCTTCTCTTGCGTATGCTCTTTCTTCTGCATTACTAGAATTTTCACTTCCAGAGTTGAACATTTCTTTAGCACTCATGATTTATTCCTCTTTATCTCGCCAATTAGCGTGCACTTTACCAATATCTTTCTTATCAAGTTTTTGCTTATCTTTGTACGTGTAATGACTAATAAAGTATGTATTAGGATACTTTGTTGACAACCAACAGTACGCTCTTACTGGTAGTTTCTTAAACGCGTTAAATTTACCTTTCGAATGCGGTAAGATTCCCTCTTGAGGAAAGTTTTCTCTCGACATTCTTTTACCATCTGCCAAACGCTCTATTAATTGAATAATTGCGTTCTTGAGTGACCGTTTTTTATTATGAGGAGTTACGCTTATTAACGCCTTTTCAAAACTCTTTAAAGCACCCTCGCAATGTATTACTTTAAAAGTCGCCCCCTGGTGCTCGGTCTTTATTTCTTTGGTCACTCTACATTACCCCTGCAGTATAGTTCACATATATGTGAACCTTCAATTATTATTGCATGTTTTTTGTAAGCTGAACAGATAACAGATGAACTTTTTCCGGTAATGATGTGAACGGCAGTATGGCAAGCCATCTAACGTTTTAAGTAAGATGCGCGAGTTTAAAGGGGCGCCACCCTTTGATTGGCTATAAGCAAAAAAACTCCCTTTATCGCGCTTAAGATTCTCTCTTTTTTCGGAATAGTGTGCGCGTTGTTTTAACGCTGAATCGATAGTTTACTATCAATGGAACTTATACTCCGTGTGTAGAGCATAGCGAGTTCGCGCACGCCCGAAAACAGATAGGTTCTTGCGATAGGGCGCCCTTTTCTTTGATTCTGTTTCTTTTTGGCACACAAAAGAAATGAACGCCCTCGCGGCAGCGAAATGCTAGAAGGCAACATCTCTAGAGCAGCACTGAACCCTACTTAGAAAACAGGTTTGCGGCGAGTTATCTTATAACAAAAGAATCCATGCAGATTACGGATATACTTTCGCTATCTTTTCATAAGTTACATTACTTAATAATCAGCCGAGTTGATTCATGAGGGCTAGAGCCAGGTCTTTATTTTTGCCGTGGTTATTTTCTTTTAAGTAACACAAACTAAAGGGATACTTCAAAACGCCCCCGTTAAAAACATTGGAACAATATATATTTAACTGTAAAATTAAGGGTTTGAGAAAAATCGGCCCTCGTAGTGACTACTTCATTTAAACAATCGACGTTTGTACAGATTACCTTTGTTATCTCAGTGACCGTATCACTGTATGCGGTGTATTTATTTGACCAATATAGCTACCAAGAAAAACGCATTTCAACACAAAAAATTGCCAGTAGTTATGTCGGCCATATCAGAAACACTCTCCACCAGGCTTTTTCTGCTACTTACCCATTAGCCGCTCTCATACGAACACAAAATGGTCGTGTGGCTGGTTTTACTGAGCTGGCAACAGAAATGCTCCCTCTTTACCCCGGTATTGCCTCTTTGCAACTCCAACCAAATGGCGTTATAAAACACCTCGTGCCGTTGCAAGGAAATGAGGGCGCAATAGGCCATAACCTGCTATTAAGCCCCGACCGCAATAAAGAAGCCTTTCTTGCTAGGGATACCGGCAAGCTGACCCTCGCCGGCCCTTTTAAGCTTGTCCAAGGCGGGTTTGGTGCGGCGGCTCGTTTACCTATTTATTTAAAGACCCCGAAAGGAAAGCAGTTTTGGGGTTTTGCCGGTGCCCTCATCCGCTTCCCTGATATTTTAGAAACAGCAAAACTACCCGAGCTTATAGAAGAAGGGATCGCCTATCAGTTATCACGAATTCACCCCGATACAGGTGAAGTGCATATTATTTCAAGCTCAAACACCCCTTTGATTGAAAACCCTTTGATATTGACTCTCAATGTTCCGAATGGTCTGTGGACTTTTTACGCGTTCCCCGTTGATGGCTGGCGGGACTTTTCGGCACTGCTATACCCCCTGCTGATTGGATTGCTCTTTATCATTTTAGCCACCACCTCATCGTTGTTGTGGTCACGTCAAAGACACAGCCACCAACGCTTAGAACAGATTATTTTAAAACGAACAAAAGCGTTAAAAGACAATATCAAACTGCTCATTCATAGCGAAGAACAATTACGACTGAGTCAAATCGCAGGCGGTATTGGTACTTGGGAGTACTGCTTCATAACGGATAAATACAGCCACTCTGATGTGGTTTATCAACAACTTGGTTTCACTTTATCGAAAAAAAATTCGAATTGGGATGATGTTATTAATGCCATCTATCCTGAAGACCGAGCACATGTAAATAAGGTGCTTAAATCGCATCTTGAGGCCGGTTCAGAACTAGATCTTGAATATAGAATTACCGATACCAATGGAAAGGTACGCTGGATACGTGGCGTTGGCAGGGCCGAGTTTGATGCAGACAATAAACCAACCATGCTACGTGGTACGGTTCAGGAAATCACTCTGCAGAAAAAATCAGAAGTAGAACTTAAACTCTCATCCCGGGTATTTAGTGAAACACATGATGGCATTTTCATTACCAATGACGAGATGAATATTGTCGATATTAACCCGGCCTTTTGTGACATTACCGGTTATAGTCGAGAAGAGCTGATGGGGCAAAATCCTCGCATGCTAAGCTCAGGCAAGCAGACACAAGCATTTTATGACGAAATGTTGCTAGACGTTAAAAAACATGACCATTGGCGCGGTGAAGTATGGAACCGTAAAAAAGACGGTGATATCTACATAGAATTACTCACCATTTCGGTACTCAAAGATGAGCAAAATAACGTGGTCAATTATGTTGGCATATTCACCGACATTACTAAAAGCAAAAAACAACAAGAGCAGTTAAACCTGATGGCTCATTATGACCCACTGACCAACCTGCCTAACCGAGCTTTATTTACAGACCGCTTCCACCAATCTATTGCCCACAGTAAAAACACCGGCAATCAGCTTGCCATCTGCTTCCTTGATTTAGATGACTTTAAACCGGTAAATGATAATTATGGTCATAATATTGGTGACCGTTTATTAGTCGAGGTTGCTAAACGAATTACCGCTAACATCAGAGTTGAAGATACCGTCTCTCGCCAAGGCGGGGATGAGTTTGCCTTATTGCTGAATGATATTGAGTCTGTCGAACAATGTGAACAAACCCTAGAACGACTGCAACATGCACTAGCAGAACCTTATATCATTGATAGTTATCCTCATAAGATATCGGTATCGAGTGGGGTGACTTTATACCCTTATGATAAGGGTGACATTGACACCTTACTTCGTCATGCCGACCAAGCTATGTATCAAGCTAAGCTTGCGGGCAAGCACCGTTATCACTTTTTCAACCCGGAAGAAGACCAGCGTACCATTCAAAAACATCAGCAATTAGATGAAATCACCCAGGCATTAAACAATAACGAGTTTCAGCTGTATTACCAGCCTAAAGTAAATATGAGAACCGGCAAGGTCGTTGGCGCAGAAGCATTGATTAGGTGGCTGCACCCTGAAAAAGGCTTAATTCCACCGTTAGACTTTTTACCCCTTATCGAAGGCACTGAACTAGAAATTCAAGTTGGCGGCTGGGTGATTAATGAGGCATTGCAGCAACTCGATACGTGGCAACAACGAGGCATTAAACTTGAAGTCAGCATTAATATCGCCTCACACCATCTACAATCTTCCGCTTTTTTTGATCAACTCAATGACGCCATCAGCAGACACCCTAAGGTTGACCCTCAGGACTTACAATTAGAGATTTTAGAAAGCAGTGCGCTGGGAGACCTGATGAACATCAGTGACATCATTATAAACTGCCAAGAGACATTGGGCATTAATGTCGCCCTTGATGACTTTGGGACCGGTTACTCCTCTTTAACACACCTCAGACACTTACCGGCTCACACCATTAAGATTGATCAATCTTTTGTCCGTGACATGCTGGATGATAAAGAAGATTTGGCTTTAATCGAGGGCATCATAGGCTTAGCTGAAGCGTTCAATCGCCAGGTCATTGCCGAAGGTGTTGAAACGACTGAACATGGTGTTTTATTGATGCGAGTTGGCTGTGATTTTGCTCAAGGTTACGCGATTGCCAAACCCATGCCGGCAGGCGAACTGGCTCCTTGGATGCGAAACTATACGCCGGATGAAGCATGGTCAATTTGGGGCCACGCTAACTGGGAAATGAATAACTTGCACTTAATTCGGGCGCAAAGGGAGCACGTACAATGGATCCAAGAGATATTTAACTTACTGGAAGGCCAAGAACTTGGATTACAACACCAAGAACTGACTAACCATCATGAGTGTCGGCTAGGAAAGTGGTACGGTGGTTATGGCGAAAAGCACTACCAACATTTAACTGCATTCCGTGCATTAGAAGGCACTCATATAAATATCCATAAAACGGGTTACCGTGTGATCAAACTATATAACGAAAATAAAAAACCAGACGCTGAGTTATTAGCAAAGGATTTACTCGCACTAAAAAACCAGTTTCTGGAGAAACTCAATACACTACAAAAACAAATTAATGCCTCCACCATGAATACAATGACTAAAGGGGAACGTTCATAACGCCCCCTTATTTCTTTCTAAACAGCAAGGACGGCCGGCTAAGAAATAAAGGCTAGCGCCCACCTGTCGCCACCAAAACAAACAGATGTGCCCGCACTCTATGAAAAAAATAACCTTAAAAAAACTCTGGAATAAATCGACTCTCCGTCGTTTAAGCATTATCGCCTTAGTCTTCGGGGGGATTCTTGTGGGAACACCCTACGCCTTTCAATATGCCATTAGCCAAGGCATCAATAGCTTAGAAGGGCAACAGGTTAGGTTAAACGACGTTGATTTTAACCCCTTCACTGGGGTGCTGATTATCAAGGGTTTGCAATCTAGCAATGCTAAGGCCAGTAAACTGAACATTCCCTTACTGTCTATTCAGCTCGACTGGCTACCGCTATTCAACAAACAGATTTTAGTTAAATCGTTTGTCTTACAAAACGCTCGAATTAGCGTTGATAAAAACCAAGACAACCAGCCGTTTATTGCTGGGCTTAAATTACCACCACTTGCATCGGCAGCCGATAACAGCGATAACAAAGCTAGCCCTTGGGGCTTTGGCGTCGAAAAAATCACCTTATTAAATAATCAAATCAACGTCAGCACGCCTGCGTTTGCCACAAACATTAGCATTGATGACCTTAAGCTGAATAGTTTATTTAGCTGGCAGCCGACTCAACAGGCTAACTTTTCCTTCGCCATGCATATTGACGATGCGGCTGTTTCCGCAGAACTGGAGTTACTCGCCTTTGCTGACAGGCCACATCTTAAGGGTCGCCTTATTGTTGAGCAACTAAGCCTAAGTCATCTTCAGCCGCACACTGACAACAAACTGACTCAGCTGAAAGGGCGTTTATCAACAGCGCTTACATTTGAGCTATCACTCGACGATAACCAGCTTCACTATCAGCAGCAGGGCTCTATAACGCTAGACGACTTACTACTAGCAACCGATGCTATTCAACTGGCACAGAAGCAGCTTGCATGGAATGGCGAGGTTGATTTCTCAACAACCCAACAGCTCAACACGCTCACGCTCAAAGGCCGCTTAGCGCTTGATGAACACCAAAACACCCTCGCCTCCCCTGAGCTTAAAACAAGCATCAAAACCGTCTCGTGGGATGGTCTGTTCTCCCTCAGTCAGCATGCTGATAAAAGTAACTTATCCATCAACGGTGAGCTGAGCGCTCAGGCAATAAACACCCAAAGTTTATCGAGCAAGCAAACACTGCTTCAGCTCAACACGTTAACCCTCAAGGCACTCTCCATTCAGCAACTGGATAATATTCAACTGGCTAACATGACGTTAGAGGGTTTAACGCTGGCTAAAGCCGCAACAAAAAAACCGTTAATGCAGGCAAAAAACGTTTCTTTCAATACCTTAAAGCTCAGTAAACTAAGCGATATTGAACTTGAGAAACTGACCATTAATGGCATCACCGGCAACGTCCATATCAACCAACAAGGCACTGTTAGCGCACTCGATGAATTTATTGGCAGCCTAACAGCCCATACCGCTGAAAACCACATAGCAAAGCCAGCTGCTATTGCTGAAAAAGAGCAAAAACCATTCATTCGAGTCGGCCAGATCATGGTCACCGGTGATAACCAAATACAGCTTAGCTCCGCCACGATTAGTCATTCCATCAACAAGAGCATTCAGCTTAAATCCCTCACGATGGGCGAAATTAATAACCGCAGAACAACCATAGCAACCCCCTTCAAATTACACGCAACGATTAACCAACACTCTAAGCTCGAACTGAGCGGTGATATAACGCCATTCAGTCAGCAAACCAATGCTCAATTAAACGCCAAACTAACCGCATTTGAACTGCCTGAGTTTTCCCCGATCATTCGCCAAGAGCTAGGCTACGAGATTGAAAGCGGTCAGTTAAATGCTGAGATAAACGGTGTCGTTAACGAGGATGTTTTGAATGGCAAAGTTAACATAGCTATTCATAAGCTGATGATGCAAGCAGCCGACCAAAACAAGGCCGCTAAAATAAGCCAACAACTCACCATGCCCTTAGACTCGGCCTTATCGTTATTACGTGATGAAAATGACGATATTAAACTGGAAATCCCAATAAAGGGTGATATCGCCCAGCCTGACTTTGAAATTGGCAGCGTCATTAATACGGCGATTGGAAACGCCTTACAAGGAACCGTCACCAGCTACCTTAAATATGCATTACAACCTTATGGCTTAATCTATATGGCTGCTGAGTCCGCTTATGGCGCGGCCACCAAACTAAGTCTTCAGCCGATTAAATTCCAAGCCGGTGAGCTACAACGCCCAGAATCTGCAAACCAATACCTACACAGCATTGGGCAACTGCTGCAAAAAAGGCCACAACTCACACTGCGGCTGTGTGGTTTTGCAACAGGCAGTGATCGCTTAAAACTGCTTGAAATGAATAAAAAAAATCAGCCTGCAAGTTCAGAACCGGCTGAACTCGCGGCACTATTAGACGAACAGTTATTATTGCTGGCAGGCAATCGTCAACAATGGCTTAAGTCATATTTTATTTCCAGCTATCAAATCAATGAAAACCGCTTATTCACTTGTCTGCCTAAAGTATCCGCAGGAAAAGACCAGTTTCCACGAGTGGAACTGCTTATTTAACGACAAAGACGATGAGCTTAACTGGAGCTTAGTTTTAAAAAACACACGGACTGTAGCGTGATGCCGGCAAATTAAGCTCTAGCAACTCAAGCTATTCAGGTCTAAAATAAGGTCTTAATTAAACACTTAATTGGTGAATAGGATGAGACAGGTATTAGCTGATTATTCCGCAAGTATTTCAGAGCTTAAAAAAAACCCTACATCGCTATTAAATGAAGCTGATGGCTCTGCTATTGCGATATTAAATCATAATAAACCAACGGCATATTTAGTCCCTGCGGAGACATATGAGTGGCTGATGGATGTTTTAGATGATTATCAGTTAGGACAAATTATTGACAGTAGACGCGGTGATTTATCAAACGCTATTGAAATTGATATAAATGACTTATAGGTTAAAGTTCCTGCCCGCCGCTAAGAAAGAGTGGGACAAACTGGCTGAGCCTCTTAAAAAACAATTTAAAAATAAACTGATAGAACGACTTGATCAGCCGCATGTATTATCGGCTAAGTTAAAGGGTTACGATTCTGTTTATAAGATTAAATTACGTACTGCAGGTTATAGGCTAGCATACGAGGTATTGGACGATGAAATCATCGTTTATGTTTTAGCTGTAGGGAAACGAGATAAAAATGCTATTTATAAAAAGTTAGCAACTCGTACGGTTTAAAACCGGTAACTTTAGCCAGTTCCACGCGGTTCCCCTCAAAAGAATTACCCAAACATCAGCCATCGTTGCTGAGAATAGAGAAGCATTTTGGGAGGCTTGGAATGAACAGAGTTATACCCGCAGGCTCATACTCTCAAAGGCACTGATGCTAATTTAATGGTAGAACGATGAGATAGTCGTACGATTCAGTACAGTTCCCCCGCTTGTCACAAGCGTCTCAACAGCAGATGGGGCATTGGCAGTGACTTGCTGAGGGCGTGCATTGGCCAGACCTCGATGCAGATTTGAGCCTGACTGACTGACGGCGACACATTAAATCAACACCATCAAACGGCTCCCTTCTGGCTAAGAAGAGCGTTTAGCCATGTTTATATTGCGCCGTATGCCATTCGAGCGCCGTCCGTTAGCGAGTCGCATCACGCTTAAATAAACACAGTAACAGCAAGCCAGCCAGTAAAACATAAATCAAGTAGCCGCCGGTTTTAACAAAGGGCGTTGCGCCTGCTAGAGGGGTTAGCTCCCCTGTTAAGGTAGCACGCCTAAACATTGGTGCCTGCGCGGTGATCTGACCATATTGATTAATGATCGCGGTTAAACCGGTATTGGTCGCGCGTAACATATAACGGCCACTTTCTAAGGCGCGCATTCTGGCCATCTGCAAGTGCTGATACGGCGCGATGGTATCACCGAACCAAGTATCATTACTCACATTCAACAAATAGGCCGCCTCCGGCAAACCATCAATCGACGATTGTTGAAAAACATCCTCATAACAGATTGACGAGGCAAAGGGGTAACCTCCAGCTTTAAGCAACGGCTGCTGATCGCTCCCTGCGCTAAAGTCTGACATAGGAATTTGCAGAAAATTTAGAATAATCGTTGAGAAGGGTTTTAACGGCATATACTCACCCAGCGGTACTAAGTGACGTTTAAAGTAGAACTCATCACGATAAGCCACGCTATGTAAGGCATTATAATAAGCCCTCGACTCCCCCGACATCACCGGCACACCGAAGACAATATCACTTTGAAAACGTTCGGCTTCTTGTCGTAAGATCGGCATCAAACTATCAGCCACTCGGTGATAAAACACCGGTACGGCGGTTTCCGGCCAGACAATCAAATCGGCATCACGTTGCTGGCGGGTCATTTGTAAGTAGATATCGATGCTACGCTGGCGGAATGAGGGCTGCCACTTTATTTCCTGCGGGATATTCGCTTGCAATAAAGCCACCTTTATCGGCTCGCCTTGGTCATCGCTCCAGTTGAATTGATGACCGCGGTAACTGCCACTAACAATAAGCAATAACACAACAACCGCCGTCACTTTATAAGCACGACCGGTTCTGCTCAACAAACAATACAGCGCACCCGCGATCAACGCCAGTAGGTAGGAAATCCCGAACACCCCAGTAATCGGCGAAACCGCCGACAAGGGTGTATCGATTTGGCTATAACCCAGTGATAACCATGGAAAGCCGGTAAATAACAGGCTGCGAAGAACCTCCAGCCCTAACCATAAACTGGGAAAAGCCAGCAGATAACGCAAGCCGAGATTGGCTTGGAAAAAACGGTTTAACAAATAAGCTAGGGCCGCCATATAACACGCAAGAATCGCCACCATGCCCAGCATAATCAGCAGTGATAACCACAACGGCGCGTGTGCAAAGTGGTGAATACTGAAGTACACCCAATATACGCCGTGGGCAAAATACCCCAAGCCAAAGGCATACCCGGCAAAACCTGCTTGGCGCGCCGTTAGCCGGCGAATACTCCATAACAGAAGCATCGGTGAGAGTACCGCCAGATAAGGCATTTGATAAGGCGCAAACGCCAGTGGCAATAATGCGCCCGCAATAAGCGCGCAAATAATATGCACGTTCCGCACGAAAAAACTACTCGGGCTGTGGGCGCTGCTGATCGGCAGCAACGACGGTCATCCGTAATAGGTGAACTCGGCGGTGATCTGCACGTAACACTTCAAACAGAAAACCGTCAATTTGGGTCCGTTCGCCGCGTTCGGGGACGTGCCCAAAGCTTTTAATCACCAAACCCGCCACCGTGTCGATATCATCGTCACAATAGTCGGTAGCAAAGTGCTCATTAAAGTCACTGAGTTCGGTTAATGCCTTGATATTGTATTCGTGCTCGCTACGCTGCAAAATAAACGCTTCTTCTTCGAAGTCATGTTCATCTTCAATTTCGCCAACAATTTGTTCAAGCACATCTTCGATCGTAATCACACCCGCCACCGAGCCATACTCGTCAATGACCACCGCCATATGCTGTCTATTCGCTCTAAACTCATGCAGCATCACATTCAAACGCTTGCTTTCGGGCACAAAAATCGCGGGTCTCATCACGTCACGTAGATCAAACGACTCGCGTTGGTCGAACGCCGCGTAACTGAGTAAATCTTTCGCCAGTAGAATACCAACCACCTGCGAGGTTTCTTCGTCTTGCACCGGAAAACGCGAATGCGCTGACTCGACCACTAACGGATAGATTTCCGGCAAACCGGCTTCTTTTGGAATAAAAACAATTTGTGAACGAGGAATCATGATGTCACGTACTTGCAGCTCTGATACTTGTAGGACGCCCTCGATCATCGCCAAGGCATCAGGCCCCAGTAATTGCCTTTGCTCAGCATCCCGCATCAATTGAACCAGGTCTTCACGGCCTTTCGGCTCGCCCATTAACGCTTGCCCTAAACGTTCTATCCAAGAACGATTCGGAGCCTTGTCAGTTTGCGCCTGATTCATTTATTCTTATCCTTCATATGGATTATCAATACCAATACTATTAAGTAGTTCTATTTCTAGGCTTTCCATCACCGTCGCATCCGCGTCGTCAATATGGTCGTACCCTTGTAGATGTAAGCAACCGTGAACCACCAAATGCGCCCAATGTTCGATTACCGGTTTCCCTTGTTGCTGGGCCTGCTGCTCCACCAACGGCGCACAAATCACTAAATCCCCTAGACAGTCATCGTCTAACGCATCGGCAGGTAAACCCTCGGGCAACTCAAAAGGAAAACTCAATACATTGGTCGGCCCCTCTTTTTGCCGATAACTGACGTTCAGCTCCGCCGACTCCACCTCGTCGACCACACGCACCAGTACTTCCGCCTCGGGCCGTTGCTGAGTCGCTAATTGCACCCAACACTCGAACTGTTGCTGGCTCGGCAAGGGCTGAAAGTCACTGACGACTTGAAGCTCCATACTCACTGTTCTGAGTGTGTCTCGTACGCGGCGACAATTTTTTGCACGATCGGGTGCCGCACCACATCACTGCTCGAAAACTGGGTAAAGCTAATTCCGGGGATGTCACGCAGTATCTCCATAACCACTTTCAGCCCCGACTCGGTATGCCCTGGTAGGTCTATTTGGGTAATATCCCCAGTGACGACCACCGTTGACCCATAACCTATCCGCGTTAAAAACATTTTAATTTGCTCGGGCGTAGTGTTTTGCGCCTCGTCCAAAATCACAAACGCCTCACTGAGGGTTCGCCCCCGCATGAAGGCGAGTGGGGCAATTTCAATCACCTTTTTTTCAATCAGCCGTTCTACTCGCTCCACCCCAAGCATTTCATATAAGGCATCATATAAGGGGCGTAAATAGGGGTTAATTTTGTCACTCAGGTCACCCGGCAAAAAACCTAAGCGCTCACCCGCTTCGACTGCCGGACGGGCTAAAATAATCCGCGACACTTTTTCTGATTCTAAGGCTTCTACCGCACAGGCCACCGCCAGATAGGTTTTGCCGGTACCCGCTGGGCCGATACCAAACACAATATCATTTTGTGGAATGCTATTGACGTAGGATTGCTGGTTTTCCCCTCGGGGTTTGATCAATTTTTTGCGGGTACGAATAACCGCAGCATCACCTGTTTTTGTGTCGGCAATTGCTGGCATATGAATTTTTTCCTGTAATAACAAATGAACTTTGGCCGGCGTTAGCGGCTCCGTTTCGGTGCTTTCATAGAGGTCTTGCAGGGCAACCAACGCTGCCGCTACGTCTTTTTTCGGTCCACTGATGCTGAACTGATTACCACGGTTATTAATCTCCACCCCTAAGCGTTGCTCTAGCTGGGCGAGATGTTCATTAAACTGCCCGCATAAACTCGCCAAGCGCTGGTTATCTGCGGGTTCTAAATTAATTTCATCGGAATACACCTGCTCTCCCACCTTAAGAAGCCGCGGGAATTTTAATATCCGCTTTCACCATTCGCCCGCGCAACGAGTACGGCAGAGCTTCGGTAATTAACACATCGACAAATTGTCCGGTTAAACGGCCATGGCCGGCAAAGTTCACCACCCTATTATTTTCCGTACGACCGCTCATTTGCAGCGAGTTTTTCTTCGATTCACCCTCAACTAACACACGCTGGGTGCTGCCGACCATTTGCTGAGAGAGTTCTTCGGTTTGTTTGCTAATGATGCCCTGTAAACGTTCTAAACGTTGTTTTTTCACCTCGGCGGGTACCTCATCGGGCATATCAGCCGCAGGGGTGCCTGGACGCGCACTAAATATAAAGCTGAAGGAGAAATCAAAACCAATTTGCTTAATCAAACGAATCGTGTCTTCAAACTCCTCGTCGGTTTCTTGTGGGAAACCAATAATGAAGTCAGACGAGAAACTCATCTTCGGTCGAATTTTCCGCAAGCGTTCCAGCTTGGTTATATATTCATCGATTTCATGCCCGCGTTTCATTCGCGCCAATACACTATTACTACCACTTTGTACCGGTAAGTGTAAATGGTCCACCAATTCGGGAATGTCTTCGTAGGCTTGAATTAAACTGTCGGAAAATTCTTTCGGGTGTGAGGTGGTATAACGAATACGGTCGATGCCATCAATCGCCGCCACATAATGCAACAGCAAGGCAAAGTCGGCCACGTCGCCATCCGCCATATTGCCACAGTAGGCATTCACATTCTGCCCTAATAAATTAACCTCACGTACACCTTGCCCAGCTAGGCTAGATATTTCGGCGATCACGTCATCTAAGGGACGACTCACTTCTTCACCACGCGTATACGGCACCACACAGAAGGTGCAGTATTTACTACAGCCTTCCATCACCGAAACGAAGGCCTTTGGGCCTTCCGCGCGTGGTTCGGGTAGGTTATCGAATTTTTCGATTTCTGGAAAAGAAATATCCATCACCAATTTCTTTTTGGTCTGTGCTTCGGTGAGCATCGCAGGCAAGCGGTGCAGCGTTTGCGGACCAAACACCACGTCAACATACGGCGCTCGACGACGAATCACCTTGCCTTCTTGGCTGGCGACACAGCCACCCACACCAATTAACAAGTTTTTATTACGCTCTTTCAGCGGACGCCAACGACCTAATTGATGAAACACTCGCTCTTGCGCTTTTTCCCGAATAGAACAGGTATTGAGCAATAGCACGTCGGCTTCTTTTTCATTGTCGGTTAACACTAGACCGTGAGATTCGGCCAGTACTGCGGCCATTTTATCAGAATCATATTCATTCATCTGACAGCCGTAGGTTCTTATAAATAGTTTCTTCATCATAGTTGTTACATTTTAACACACGGCGCGGCGAGTATTCCTATCTCGGTCCGCCACCTTTCTTAACCATCATTCCTTTCGATGGATTGTAGCCCCAAACAGCAATGGCCATAAAAATAACGAAACAACTCAAGGTGTAGACGAATGCATACAAATTAAATTGCCCATACAAAGCAAAACGCAGTAACTCAACGGCTTGCGAAAAGGGGTTATAGCTCGCTAAGGTATGCAACAGTTCACTAGATTCTTTGATCTTCCATAAGGGGTAAAGTGCCGTCGACATGAAAAACATCGGGAAAATAACAAAATTCATCACCCCAGCAAAATTTTCTAACTGTTTAATAAAGGATGATAGCAACATGCCCAGCGCACCGAGCATCAAACCCGCCAACACGAGTGCAGGCAGTAAGCTTAGGTAGCCGTGCCACGGCGCCTGAATATCATAAAACCAAGCAATCACTAAAAACACATAAGCCTGTAAAATAGAGACCGCCGTGCCTGCCAATAGTTTCCCTGTGAGTAAAAACCAACGCGGTAGCGGGCTGACTAAAAGGGTTTTCATACTGCCCATTTCACGATCATAAACCATCGACAACGAGCTTTGCATACCGTTAAATAATTGAATCATGCCAATCAAACCAGCGGCGATATACACCTCATATAGAATATAGGTTTGATACGGTGGAATAATCGCGATACCCAAGGTCGAGCGAAAACCCGCAGCAAAAACAAACAACCAGACTAACGGCCTAACAAGCGCCGCAACGAAACGCTCACGCTGGTGTAAAAACCGCCATAACTCACGTGTAACGATGCCCTTTAAGGCAATGAAGGCGTGCAGTAAATTCATCGCGAACGCTCCTGAGTCAACTGTTGAAATGCTTGTGAAATATCCTCGGTGGATTGCCCACCACAAACACTTTCCACTGAACCTTGGGCCTTAATTTCCCCTTGGTGCAATACAATAAGCTTATCGTCCGGGTAAATTTCATCAATCAAATGAGTCGCCCATAAAACCGACAAACCATCCTCTTGGCAAAGCTGATGTACGTGTTCAACAATCCCCCGCCGACTCGGCACGTCTAAACCGACGGTGGGTTCGTCTAATAATAATAAGCTTGGCTGATGTAGCAAGGCTCGTGCAATTTCAACCCGCCGTCGATGCCCGCCATTTAACAGCCGCACCTTTTCCGACTTACGCGCCCACATGCCCTGCCGCTCAAGCTCTTGTTGAATACGCGCATTAGCGAGTTTACGCCCCATGCCGTGCAAGGATGCGTGGTAATGCAAGTTTTGCAGCACCGTTAAATCTAGGTCCAGGGTGGTTTGCTGGAACACCACCCCCAACTTAGCCAGGGCCAGACACGGTTGTTTTTTGACCTCAAGCCCGTTAATGAGAATGTGCCCTTCTCGGCTATCGTACAAATGGGTAATCAACGAAAACAAGGTCGATTTTCCGGCACCATTCGGCCCCAGCAAAATCGTACAGTCTCCCGCCGAGATTGAAAAATCAAGCCCCGTTAACGCGCTTTTCTCACCGTAAGCGTAACTTAAACCCTTAACTTCTAAAGAGTAATCCATTGCTTCAGTCATCTTTAACCGTAATGCCCCAAGGGTAATGACCCACCCGTAACGACTTCGTCACTTTCAATGAATCCAGCTCGATAATGGAAATATCATTACTGACCCCATTGGTGGTGTATAAACGCTTTAGGTCTGGGGAAAATGCCAAGTTCCACACCCGTTGCCCCACCAATAAATACTTAATGACCTCCATCTTTTGGATATCGACCACCGCGACCCGATTAGCCGGCCCCAAGGCGACGAACAGTAGCCGATTATCAGGGTGCGCCAACACCCCAACCGGCTGGATCAATTCCTGATCAACCCCCGGAATACGAAAACTTAATTGCTGTTCCACCTGTTTACTGGCCACATCGATACGCGACAGCGAACCGGCGATTTCCGAGGTGACAAACAGCGACTTATTATCCACCGAAAACTCGGCGGCTCTAGGTCTTGGATCAACCAAGGTATTGTCGGTGATGCCCTGCTGTCGTGGGTCAATCCAATGCACCATATTGGTCGTTTCAGAGGTATTCACCACCCATAGACCATCGCTGCTAATCGCGATGCCTTCAGGCTCGACCCCCACCGAAATTTCCGTGATGACCGATCTTTTCTCTACGTCAACCACCGTAACAATATTGTCATCCTCGTTAGATACGTACAGCCACCGACCATTCGGGTGGATTCTAAAGGTCTCGGGGTCTTCACCCGCCGGTAAGTCACCGATGACTTTCAATGTGTTCGTATCTAGGATTTGAATGGTGTCGTCATCACTCGCAGCAACATATAGCAAGCTGCCATTCTTGCTAAGCGCCAACCCGCGTGGGCGCTGGCCGAGTGGAACGGTTTTCAACAACGTTCCGCTGGCCCCATCAACCACGGCTAAGGCATTATCCTTTTCTAAGGTTATATATAGGGTGTCGGCAAAACTTGTGCTGACACATAACGCCAACAACAAAAGGTATTTATTCATAAGATGCGGAGAATTTATTGGTTAAATGAACAGCTCGATTCAGGCTTATCATACCCCAAGGTATCTAAATAAGTCAGCGGGTGTAAAAATTCTTTATGCGGCAATACCGACACGGTAGAACGTGGTGTTGCCAGCAGTACCGGTTGGCGCAATTGCTGATTCCACGGCCGAAAGGTTAGTTTTGTGCCTTTAAAACCCGCCAAACTAAATTTATCACTCAAGATAAAGGCCTTTATCGCCGTCGAATCGGTACTATTAGTTCGTGTTACCGCCTCACCCACCGTTCGAACCGCCAACCACGAGGCATAATCAACATCATTCATCCAACGCCCCGCTTGTGTATAAAAACGATTCTGCATCTGCACCGCCCCCCAGCGCTCATGCGTACGATGCCAAGCTCGTGGCACCATCCCTTGCGTGCCGGCGATAGGCCGCGGCAACCACGTATTCATCGGTAAATAATCACCAAACAGCCCCTTAACATCGGCGACCAATAAAACATCATAGTCTGCACCTTGGGTAAACACCGGAATTTCGGCCTGTGCCGTGCGCCGCGTATCGTGCTCAAAAGACCAGCTTTTTTCAGCCACAATTTTCATCCCAAAACGCTTCGCCGAGCGTTTAATCGCAGCAGCAAAACGCTTATCATCAGGCTCGTTCCCCTTCACCAAAAACCACTTATTCCAACGTTTTTTCAACATGAATTGCGCCAGCGCATCGGCTTGCATTTCATAACTCGGAATCAGGTGAAAGAGATTATTAGCACAGCTCTCGTTTCTCAGTTCACCGTCGGCCAACGAAACATTAAATAACAGCACATTGTTCTCACGAGCCCGCTTCGCTAAGGCTAATAAACTCACGTGCTGCACATCAACGATGACATATTGATAACCTTCGGCCAGTAAACGCTCAAAAGCCTGCCCCACATCCGCACCGGCCGCAAGCTCAACATACTGCAAACTATATTGGTGGCCGGTAAACTGGCCAGTGGTATTATTATCGGCAATGCCCAAGCGAGCCCCTTGAAGCCCCTCGTCAATGAGCACTGGATCCAAATTAGACAAAGCCGCCGCTGCCGGCATTTTTTGTGTTAAAAACGCAATTTTCAGCTGCACAGGCGTCGCTTGCGCTAAGACCGGCATCAATAAACAAGCAATTAGCAGCAAGAGCCCTCGCAAGCACATTAAATTATTTTTCATTTGTCATATCTCGATAAGCCTTGCCCAGTGATCAACAGGCGATGCGGAAATTAAAGCACATTTAGTAACAAAACGATGCGAATATGAAGATGTTTTATGCCGACAAAGCCGCTAACAAACAAACGTTTCACAATATCTACAGGCAAAAAAAAGCGACCCATAAGGGTCGCCAAGAGGAGGAGAACATCATCACAAAAAGCAAGCTATAGAGCTGCAGTAACAATGCAGGCGGCATACTATACTGCCCTGCAGCATTTGTCAAGGCTAATTCACTACCCATAAACAATAAATCCTCATCATTTCAAGCACTCACAGCAGCACCGACGGCTAACTTCAACTTACTTTTTTCTACGATGATATGAAACTCTTTCAACAGAACCGACAGCTGCTCGATTTGAATTTCATTCTCTGCCTGAATAACGGTGACTAGATGTAAATAACGCTCAATCTCGATTCGGTTATTCTCACGCCAAACACTAAGCCGTTTTTCCGCCGTTAGCTCACCACCCACCGATTGGAATATAGACGATGACAACACCCTTAATTCAGTATGCAAGTCATTACGTAAGGCCGAGCGTGCTAACGACTGCCAATAATTCTTACGTGACAGCCGACTAATGCAAACGTACAACCAATTCACCTCCAGTAGTTCGATCACTGCAAAGAAAACCGGTAACACCTCATCTTTGCCACACTCCACCACGCTATGAATCGCAATCACATCGAGGCTCGTCGACTCCAGCTCTAGGCTGCTTATTTTTATCGCTAGGCTCTCACTCACCCCCGCCGCCTGATAAATAGCCGCGCGTTTATGAATTCTTCCCTTCACACGGACAGTGGCATAATTGACCATCTCCCGGCTCACCTCAGCAACCCCCTCGGCAAACTCGCTGACAACCTCCCCAATTGATTCGATATGCGAACGATTACTTTGCAACCAATACATGGTGCGTTCAATCAACCTACGCACTTCCATCAACATATCAATCTGCACATCCGGAGAAACGTGATTATCAAGCCCCTCTATTTCCCGCCAAATAGCCTCCGTGTTAAAAATCTCGCAGGCCACCCTATAGTGTTTAATCACATCATCTATCGTCGCCCCCACCTCGTCGCGCATGCGAAATGCAAACGAAGGCCCGAGGCGGTTAACCAAGCTATTAACCAATTGATTAACAATTATTTCATCCGCCAAACGGTGTTCATGAATGGCCTCAATAAAGTGCTTACTAAGATTATCGGGGAAGTAAGCCATTAGCTCTTGTTTGAATCCCGGGTCTCTAATCTGCGTCGAGCCGACCATCAAATCTTTTAATAACAATTTACTGTAAGCAAACACCACCGCCAACTCTGGCCGGTACAAACCCACCCCACGAATCTTACGCTCTTCTATTTCTTCATAACTGGGTAAAAATTCCACTACCCTATCGAGTCGACCATCTTGCCCTAGCTGAGTAATCAAGCGCGCGTGCACTTCCAACATCGTCGAGGCCTGCGTTTCAACCATGCTAATGGCCTGGGTTTGCAAATAATTATTACGCAACACCAAATCAGCGACTTTATCGGTCATTTTGGCCAATAAAACATCTCGCTGCTTGCCGGTCATATCCCCCAGCTCAACCAACTTATTGAGTAGAATCTTAATATTGACCTCGTGGTCGGAACAATCCACCCCAGCCGCATTATCAATCGCATCGGTGTTAATGCGGCCTCGTTTTGCATATTCAATACGCCCAAGTTGGGTAAAACCCAAATTACCGCCTTCCCCCATCACTTTACAGCGCAATTCCGTACCATTGATACGTAAGCTGTCATTGGCTCGATCACCCACGTCAGCATCGCTCTCTGCCGCTGATTTAACATAAGTACCAATGCCGCCATTCCATAATAAGTCCACCGGGGACTTGAGCATCGCTTGAATCAGCTCATTAGGGGTTAGTTTCTCATCACTAACATCCAGTAAGGACCGTACCTCGGCGCTTAGCTTAATCGACTTGTCGGCCCTTGAAAAAATCCCGCCGCCGGCAGAAATAAGCTTTGTGTCATAATCACTCCAGCTTGAACGCGGCAAATTAAACAGGCGTTGGCGCTCCTTAAAACTCACTGCAGCACCCGGTCCAGGGTCAAGAAAAATATGCAAGTGGTTAAAAGCCCCCACTAAACGAATTTTTTCCGACAACAACATCCCATTGCCAAAAACGTCCCCGCCCATATCGCCAATGCCCATCACCGAAAACTCGCTGGTTTGAGTATCCAACCCTAGTTCACGGAAGTGCCTTTTAACCGATTCCCAGGCACCTTTGGCGGTAATGCCCATCTTTTTATGGTCATACCCCACCGAACCACCAGAAGCAAACGCATCACCCAACCAAAACCCCTGCGCCAAGGCGATACCATTCGCAATATCAGAGAAGCTGGCGGTTCCCTTATCCGCCGCGACCACCAAATAAGGGTCGTCCTCATCATAACGAACGACCTGCGCTGGCGGGATAATGTTCTCCGCCTTTAAATTATCAGTGATACTGAGTAAGGCGCTAATGAAAATGCTATAACACTCGACCACTTCTTTCATCATCTCATCACGTGGCAAACCGTCCAACGAGCGCTTAACAATAAAACCACCCTTCGCTCCGGTCGGCACAATGACTGCGTTTTTAGACATTTGCGCCTTCATCAGCCCCAACACCTCGGTTCTGAAGTCTTCTTTCCGATCCGACCAGCGCAAACCGCCTCTAGCCACCGCGCCGCCTCTTAGGTGCACCCCTTCCACTCGGGGGGAATACACAAAGATTTCAAACTTCGGCCGTGGCGACGGTAACTCAACAATACCTTCAGGAAATAATTTAAACGCGGTATAGGGTACGCCCTGTTCATCCACATTATTTTGATAATAACTGGTGCGCGTAGTCGCTTGAATCAAATTCAAGTAACGGCGTAAAATCCGATCTTCGTCGAGGGAAACCACCTTATCGATGGCAATGCCGATCAAGGTTTCTTGTTGTTTAACTTTCTTCGCCCTAGCGGCGAGATTCGGCTCAAACTTCAATTCAAACAAACACACCAAATGACCGGCAATCTCGGCATTATTGGCCAAGGTTGCCTCGACATAGGACTGACTAAAAGCGATACCCGTTTGCCGTAGGTATAAATAATACGCGCGTAATAGAGCAATTTTTTTCCAGCCTAGGTTCGCCTTAATCACCAATTGATTGAAACCATCATTTTCAACATGGCCGACCCAGACTTGTTCAAATAGCGTTTGAAACTTTTGTTTAAGGATCTCGACGCTCGGCAAATCATCCTTATAACGCAGGCCAAAATCATGCAGCCAATAACTCTGCTCGGATCGGTTATCAACCATTTCAAAAGGACGCTCATCAAAAACAGTCACCCCCATATTCTCTAACACCGGCAAGGTTTGGGATAAGGGCGCAGGTTCCCCCTTATGAATCAATTTAAACTGCAAACCCTTACCGTGCGATTCCAAAGGTTGGTACAAGGACAGCTGAATATTCTGCTCGGCATTCAGGTTGAGTGTTTCTGATTTTTCGATATCCGACACAGCAAATCTAACGGGGTAGCTATCCTGATAAGCAACGCTAAAACCATCCCCATAACGGTTATATAACTCAGTACCTACCGCCTCACCCAGTTGTAACACCAGAGCCTCCAACAAATCATCCTTCCAGTCCCGCAGAATATCGATGATTTCACCTTCCATATCACTCGCACTAAACGCACCCGACCACGTACAAGAGGTATGTACCGTAAAGTGCACCCTAGCAAACATCGAATCACTAAACTCTACATTAAACTCAAGCCGGTCCGTCTCCAGCTTTTTACAGACGACGCGTTCCATTTTCTTTCTAACGCTGGTGTTATAACGATCTCTGGGCACATAAATCAGAATTGAGACGAATTGCCCATAAGTATCACAGCGCGCAAATAGACGAATACGTTGACGCTCCCTTAATTGCAAAACCCCTAACGCCAAGCTCAATAGCTCATCATCATTCGAATGAAATAGCTCATCCCTAGGTAGGCCATTTAACACATTCATCAAGGACTTACCGTTATGACTATTCAGTTTAAACGCCGAGTTACTGAAAACCTTTTGCACTTTATTACGAATCAATGGCAGCTCGCTCACTTGCTGATGATAGGCCGATGAGGTGTAGAGGCCTAAGAAGCGGTATTCACCCACCACCTGCCCCGTCGTATTAAATTTCTTAACCCCGACATAATCCATATAAGCCGAACGATGAATAATAGATTTGGTGGTCGCCTTGGTGACAATTAAAGGGTTCGGCTCATTCATGAAACCACTGATATCGTGTGTCATCGGGATCACATCCATATTAGGAATCACCGCCAGCTGATCCCTTAAAATCCCTAAACCCGAGTCCTTAACAATTTTGAAACCACTGTTAGCGCCGCCCTTTCCCTTCACTAACTCATATTCTCGGCAACCTAGGAAGAGGAAATTACCATCACCCAGCCACGCTAAGAAATCCATTGTCTCCTCGTGGTGAAGAATTTTTTCTGAGGACGAATTCGTCTGCAAGTCCGCGACCGCCGCATCTAATTTAGCTAAGCAGGGCTTCCAGTCTTCGGTGACCGCCGCATTATGCAACACAACCCGCATCATTTGCTCCCTTAGGCGTTTTAACCCCCCTGCTTCAGCCGATTGCAAGTCCACTTCCAAACGTATCATCGCCTCCGAGATCAGGCCTTTCTTGGTCTTTTTCTGCTTCAACAAGCCTTTACCATCACGGCTCACATCAATCACCGGGTGCACCACCAAATGACAGGTTAAACCATTTTCATTTAAATTCATCGTCAAAGAGTTAACCAAAAAGGGGTGATCCTCGGTGACGATTTCAATCACGCTATAAGCCGATTGCCAACCATGGGTTTCAAAACTGGGGTTATAGACTTTTATTTGGGTCGTTGCCGGGGGCCGAGACTGCGCCAAATTCCAATGCGCGATAGCCGCACCGTAAAGGTCATCGAGCTCACGGTCGTGCAGGTCTTCACACGCCACATCGCGGTAGTACTCGGTAATGAAATCATTTATCCATGGTGCCTCGGTTTTATCAAAACGAGTATCAACAATCTTTTTTAATTGACTAAGAATATGTTGTTTTTCCTTTAACTCAACGACCATTGTCCCTTCCCTTATTTAAACCCCAAGGTAAAAAGTATAGGAGATATTTTTCTTTTTATCGACCAATAAACCGCTGTCATACCGTTGATAACAACGGTTTTTCAAGCCCCCAGCAAACATTCCCTGCTGAGAGGCAAGCCTTTGTTGGTCGCCGCTTGACCACCTATTCGAATATAATGCCATTGATCGTCGCGTAACGATGCCTTCGTCCTAACCCCGCTCATCGGTCACTTATAAAAACAAGCTTTGTGCTTGCCCGTAATACGGGGCAACGTTACCATTCATTTAAACCCGTTATAAAACCCTCATGACCTTGAAAAAAACCGTTCCATTTATCGGCCTGCTCTGTTTATTGCTGAGTTATGCTGCCTCAGCCAATGAACCACTACGCTTAGCCACCACCACCAGCACCGAAAACTCAGGGCTGTTGGCCAGTTTATTACCGGCTTTTAGCCAACAAACCGGCATCGCCGTAGAGGTTATTGCGGTCGGCACCGGCAAGGCCCTACAAATAGCCCGTCATGGCGATGCCGACGTGGTCATCGTGCATGCTAGGCAGGCAGAAGACATCTTTGTGGCCGAAGGTTTTGGGGTCAATCGTCGCGATATTATGGAAAATGATTTTGTCCTCGTCGGCCCCACCAACGATCCTGCGGCCATCAACGGTAGTCACAGCACCGCCGCCGCGTTAACGAAAATAGCCCAATCGGGGATCAGTTTCATCTCTAGAGGCGACCACTCAGGCACCCATAAAAAAGAACGCAGTTTATGGCAACAGGCCAGTATCAAACCACTCGGTGACTGGTATAAGGCCATTGGTCAAGGCATGGGCAAAGCCCTGCTGATGGCAAACGAGCTCAACGCATACACCTTGACCGACCGCGGTACGTGGTTGGCCTATGAAGACAAGTTAGCCTTAAAAATCCTTCACCAAGGCGGCATTCTATTAAAAAACCCCTACGGCATTATCGCCGTTAACCCAGCGTTACATAAAGACATTCAATATTTAAACGCGATGCAATTTATTGCTTGGATGACCTCACCTGTTGGGCAACTACAAATTGAAATGTTCCAGAGAAATGGACAACAATTGTTTTACCCCACCGCGATCAAAGACGTTATTAGCAGTGACTGAAATAAGCCTCGCCAGCCTCACCGCGTTTCAATTATTGCTCAGCGGCAATAGCGAGATCTGGCAGATCATCGCGCTGTCATTTGGCGTCTCAGTAAGCGCCATTATTATTGCCACTCCAGTGGCTCTCATCGTCTCATTCACCCTCGCCTTTTTCCAATTCCCGTTACGGCGTACGTTGATTGCTTTATTCAACACCTTTATGTCGATACCGGCAGTGATTATTGGTTTGACTCTATACTTATTGTTATCGCGTAGCGGCCCGCTCGGCCACTTAGGCTTATTGTTCACCAGCAAGGCGATGGTTATTGGGCAAATATTGCTCTGTTTTCCCTTATTAGTGGCGATGTCCCACGCGTCATTTCAGGCCGCCGACCGCCGCGCCTGGGAAACGGCCATTACCTTAGGCGCCAAACCTTGGCGAGCTTTTTTCACCCTCATGCACGAACTTCGTTTTGGCTTGATTGCTGCCGTGGTCGCCGGTTTCGGTCGCATTATTGCGGAAATCGGCTGTTCGATGATGGTCGGTGGTAATATCTTACACGCCACCCGCAACATCCCCACCGCGATCGCCTTAGAAACCAGCAAGGGAGAATTCGCTCAGGGAATCGCCCTCGGCATGGTGTTACTAGTGTTATCCTTAAGCCTTAATGCTGGGGTGTCCATTTTCCAAGGCAAGGGTGAATTACGCGCATGAATAATTTAATTGAATTTCATGACATCCGCATACGCTTAGCGGGGAAGCCGCTGCTAAACATCACCAAACTCAGCGTGCCGATGCACCAATGCACCTTATTAACCGGACGCAATGGCTCCGGTAAAACGACCTTATTTAAAATCCTCAGCGGACTGCTAAAACCGGATCATATCCGCGTCCATTACCAAGGGTTACAAATGAACTGGCGACAAGCCAAACCGTATATTCAACGAGACGTCATCTATTTACACCAGCAAGCGTATTTATTTGACGCCAGTGTCGCCGATAATATCGCCTATGGCCTACGCCGAGCCGGCGAAAAGAAGGCTGCGGCGCAGCGCAAAGTTATTCAAGCACTCGATTGGGCCGACCTGACACACCTGGCACATCGCCCAGCCAAGCAATTATCCGGCGGTGAAAAACAGCGGGTAGCACTCACTCGCGCACGTATTTTAGCGCCGCGTTTATTACTGCTTGATGAACCAACCGCCAGCATGGACGGAGAAGCAAAACAGCAAACAAGCCTATTATTACAACGCCTCAAGGCCGAGGGCGTGAGCATTATCATTAGCAGCCATGAAGCACATACTGTAGAAAACATCGCCGACCAACACCTAACCCTCGATAACGGCGACATCCGGCCACTCAAGCAAAGCGCCGCGCACGACAAGGTCACCGTCTTAAACCCGCTAAAAAACACCCCATAAGATGAATTCATTCAGCACCCAAAGCAGCTGCGCCGATACCAACGAACTAGGCAGCTTGAGCGCTCAACAAGCTCTCAACAATATGCTGCAAGCGATTAACGAAAAAGCAGGCGATGAGCTAGTCCCATTAACCGAAGCGGTGGATCGAATTCTCGCCGAGCCTATTCGTTCAACGATCGACGTCCCCGCTCACCGTAACTCAGCGGTCGATGGTTACGCCATCATGCAGGGCGATTTGGCGAAGGCTGATCAGCTCTCTAGCTTATTAGTCACTGGCCAAGTCGTTGCCGGTCACCCTGAGCACAGCCCTCTTCAACCGGGGCAAGCTATACAAATTATGACCGGCGCAAAAATGCCCGACAATGCCGACACCGTGATTATGCAAGAACACGTAGAACGCGACGGGCAAACCATTCGCTTCGATGCCAGGCACCGCGCAGGGCAAAATGTACGGCAAGCGGGCGAAGACATTCAACGCGGAGAAATAATATTAGCCGCTGGCATTAAACTGAGCCCCGCACAAATTGGTTTAATCGCCTCACTCGGCCAAGCTGAAATTCGGGTGAAAGCCGCCTTATCGGTGGCACTATTTTCAACCGGTGACGAAATACTCAACATTGGCGAAGCCCCGCGCGAAGCTTGCATTTACGATAGCAATCGATACAGCCTCGGCGCCGCCCTCAGCAAACTCGGCTGCAAGGTGCTCGATATGGGCATTATCCCCGACCACCCCGAGCAGCTTCGAGAGGCCTTTCAGCTGGCCGCGGCCAACGCAGATATAATTTTTACCTCCGGCGGTGTATCGGTTGGTGAAGCCGATTACACCAAACAAATTCTCGCCGAAACAGGTCAGGTCGATTTCTGGAAGGTTGCTATTAAACCTGGCCGCCCGATCGCTTTTGGCCACATCGATGAGGCCGTTTTTTTCGGCCTACCGGGTAACCCGGTCGCGGTGATGGTAACCTTTTACCAGTTCGCCCTGCCTTGTTTAGAAAAGCTAATGGGCCTCAGCCAACCACTACTTCACCCTAACATGGAGGTAAAATGCAGCCAGCCTATCGCTAAACGTGTTGGCCGCACAGAAATCCAACGCGGTATTTTATCCCAGCAGCTAGATGGTTCATGGCAAGTTAAGACCACCGGCAAACAAGGTTCAGGTATTTTGCGTTCGATGAGTCAGGCTAATGCCTTCATCATTCTGCAGCACGAACGCGGGCCGGTTAAAGCCGGCGAATACGTCACCGTACAGGCCTTTTCCGGTTTATTTTAATTCTATCGCTAAAACTCGTATTTTTCGCTTGATGGACTACTCTTATATAGATGAGCCGGCACCACAATACAGACGATGAGTTCGCCGATATACAGGAACTAGATGTATATCGAACGGCATTAGCCGCGTCCGATAGTTTGGTGTTTATTTGGGAGCTGGGCTCCGACAAAATCACCTTGTTTTGCTTAAACGAGGAGCTATTTCTCGCGATCGATGCCAAAGAGATACTCTCCGGCGAACGTTGGCTTGCTCGTGTTCACCCAGACGATAAGCAACAAATTTTAGATAAAAACGAACAGCTGATCACTGGCCGCCAACAACAGATCCATTTCACCTACCGTCTACTTAACAAGCAACCCGGCGAATGGATGTGGTTAAGCGCACACAGCCGCGTCTACAAATACCTAGCCAACGGGCAGGTTCGCTCGATTATTGGCACCTGCGATATCATGTCGAGCGAAAAACACCCTCTCGATGAGCTGCAAAAAAAAGCTGCTCGCATTGCGACCGCCTTCGAAGGCACCCTCGACACGACGTGGGATTGGGACCTAAACAACGACCAGGTCGATATTTCCGATAGCTGGAAAGAGCTCATCGAGTTAAGGCCAAGTGGTGCGCAACTCACCAGTCATTTATGGATGCAACGTGTTCACCCCGACGACCGAGAAAACACCCTCACAGCATTATTCAAGGCATTCCGCAATGAAACCGATGGCATTAGCTATGAACACCGTATTCTATTTAAAGACGGGCTGTACCACTGGGCCTTGATTCGTGGACATATTACCGAGCGCCTCGCAAATGGCCGAGCCACCCGCGCAACGGGCTTATTAATAAATATCGATCGCTTAAAAAAACAAGATAAGATCCTTAAAAAACAACAGCAGACCATCAACCTCGGCCTATATAGTACCTCTAGCAGCCTCATTGAGTTCAACTTCAAACAACAAACATTCACGATTAGCGCGTATACCTTGCAGGATGGCGAAATAAGCCTGCAGACCCAGCAACACCCACTAAGCAATGCTAGCGAGCATATTCACCCCGATGACCAAAATTCCTTCCAACAATTTTTGTCACGTGTTGAGTTCGGCAAGCAGGATGACACAAAAAACCAAGCTCGCTGGCGCTCAAAACGGCAAACGGGCCAATATCGTTGGTATAGCATCAATGTACACATCAACGAAAGGGCTACCGACGGGTCCCCACTAGCGGCCATCGGTATTCGCCAAGATATTCACGACAGCTATGAAAGCGAATATCAACGCCTGCTTGAACACCAAAGAGAGTCCATCGCTTACCAGCACTCGATGCACGCCGTTTGGGAGTATCATCCGCAAAGCCAATATGTGTTTTTCAGCAATCATTTTATCGATAAACTACAGCCCATCGGCATAGACAGCCCTTGGGATAGCTCTCTTAACTATTGCCTGCACTGCATCCACCCCGACGACGTCGCTAGGGTAAAACAACAGCTCAAGCAACAATTACAAGCGGCAAACGCAATCATCGATCTGACCTATCGTTTCCATACGCAAAAGGGGGAATGGATTTGGATCCGCGCGGAAGGCAGGGTAACCGAGTATGACACTAAGCAGCAAGTCAGCAAGGTTATCGGCACACTCATTGACATTACCGACTTGAAACGCAGCGAAAGCGAACTCGAGAAGGAGAAAGAACTCGCGCAAACCACCCTAGAATCGATCAACGAGGCGGTTATTACCACCGATGAGAACGGGGATATTTGCACCTTAAATCATAAGGCCGAGCAACTCCTCAGCACCAGCCAAGATCAGGCCAAGGGACTCGCCCTCAGCGCTATTTGCAGCTTGGCAGAGGAAGATTCCAACAGCGGCGACTACAACCCCATTGCGCTATGCCTACAGGGTGATTTAGCCTTTACCCTCAATAAATTAATACTGACCAATTCATCAAAAAATAGTTTTTATGTCGAATGCTCGGTATCCCCTCTGCATTCTCACAACGAAGCGGTAGTTGGCTGCGTGCTGGTGATACGTGATGTCAGTCAATCCAGAAAAACCACTCATGAAATAGAACACCGCGCCCAACATGACGCGCTGACCGGCATATTCAACCGCCACGCCTTTGAGGCCGCGCTAGAAGAAAACACCCAAAACGAACATTACCAGCACAGCCTCTGTTATATCGACCTAGACCAATTTAAAATCGTTAATGACACCTGCGGTCACCTCGCTGGCGACGAGTTATTACGCCAATTAACCCATGAATTATCTGCAACCATTCGGCAGTCTGATGTTTTTGCCCGTCTAGGCGGCGATGAATTTGGCATCTTGATGTTAAATTGTAATACCGAACGCGCATTAAAAATTGCCCATAAGATCAAACAAACGGTATCGGATTATACCTTCCACTGGCAAAACAAGGCGTTTCGGCTTGGCGCCTCTATTGGTATCGCCGAGATCAACCAAGACACCTCAGCCTCACTCGCCCTACAACACGCCGATACTGCATGTTTTTCCGCGAAGGATCAAGGTCGAAATCGAATTCATGTATTCAGCTTCGATGACGCCACCATAACAACGACTCAAGGCCATATGAGTTGGGTTCCTAGGTTGCATAAAGCGTTAAAAGAAGACCATTTTGAGCTCTACGTGCAGGCGATCAGAAGTTTACAAACAGCTACCTCCGAAGATAGCCACTTCGAAATACTGCTACGCCTCAATGACGCGGGGAAAACCACCCCGCCAGGCGCTTTTTTACCCGCGGCCGAACGTTACAACTTATCCGCACAAATAGACCGCTGGGTTATTAGCAATACCTTACACACCCTAAGCGCATACCGGCAACACACCAAAATCAGCGATACCTTTAATATCAATCTATCCGCTGCCAGTCTATCTGAACCCGGTTTCTTTGATTTTGTCAGCAGCAGCTTATTAAATAGCAAGCTATGCCCCTCACAAATTTGTTTTGAAATTACCGAAACCGCCGCCGTCACCAACCTCACCGCAGCGCATACACTCATTACTGAGTTAAAAAAAATGGGCTGTCAATTTGCCCTAGATGATTTTGGCAGTGGTTTGTCCTCGTTTGGCTACCTAAAAAGTTTCCCTGTTGATTACCTTAAAATTGACGGGGCTTTCGTCAAAGACTTAATCGATGACCCCATTGACGCCGCGATGGTTAAGTCTATTAATGAGATTGGCCAGATTATGGGTAAAAAAACCGTCGCCGAATTCGTAGAAAACCAAGCCATTGCCGATGTCTTAAGGGAGATGGGGGTGGATTATGCCCAAGGTTACCATTTTAGTGTGCCGAGCCCCTTCGCTGAGTTCCTCAGCAAACGTCCGAAGAAAAATGGCGATTAGCCGCCTTCATTCGGTTTGAGAATGATCTGACTGGAATGAATCACCCGTAAAGACCAAGCTTTGCCCCACTTTTTCGGCCAAGCTCGCACCTCGAGCAAGCGCCCAGAGTAAGTCTCTAGCGCAGGGAAATAACGGTATGCTGATGCAGCAATCCAGATATAGTGCCGATCACCAAGATACAACTGACTGCCTTTTTTTGTCTGCCGAATGCGACTTACCCGCCCGACAAAGCGCCCCCAGCTACTACCTTGTTTTAGCGTAGCGATGGGCTGAAGGCGATGGCTCGGTAAAGACCAAACACCCCGATGCCTATCTTCAGCAGCACTCTGCGCCGCCTGTAGTGCATCTAGATATTGCATATTCGGCGGGTGAATACTCAAGGTCGCCATGCCGTGCCGTAACATCTCGGCATTCAGGTGCACACCATTCGCTAAAAAAACTTGCGCTAAAGTGCGCCCGTAACGGTCCTTGCGCTCAACGTCGTATTGCAAATAAACGGGTTGCTCAGCCAATATCGTTTTCAAATACTGTTTCGCCCGCCAACCACCTTGCTCGGCGGGCTGTCCGTGGTGTGCGATCTCGGGTGCATTAATCCCTAATAAACGAATAACCGTCCCTCCCTGCAAAACGAGGGTATCACCATCGATGACGTTACTGGGTTTATGCATTGTTGCCCCAGCGGCCGACGCCACGCTAAGCCATAATCCGCAGCAAGCAATAACAAAGCTAAGCCTGGGTGGATAAATCACCTGAGCCAAGCGCGACATAATTCCATTTTTTAGCCGATCAATTAGCATACTTGCCCATCCATTAGCCTATAATCCATTCCAGCTAAGTTTTTTACTATCGATATCCCGAAGATTCATCATAACAGGTAGGTTGCTCTTGTACGCACGCATTCGAAATAGGCTCAATAAATTAATCAATACTCAGCAAAGCAGCGCGCTTTGTGGCGGCCTTAAAGGCCTTGAAAAAGAAAGTTTACGTGTCAATAGCACGGGTTCGATCGCACAAACGGCTCACCCCAGCGCACTCGGCTCAGCCCTGACCAACCCTTATATAACCACCGATTACTCGGAGGCCTTGCTCGAATTTATTACCCCGCCATTTGCCCAAAGCAGCGAAACGATTAACTTTATGCAAGCGGTACACTCTTTCACCTATCAACACTTAGACGGTGAAATGTTATGGGGCAGCAGTATGCCTTGCATTGTCGATGGTGATTTGAGCATTCCGCTGGCTAATTATGGTGACTCGAATATCGGTAAAATGAAGCACGTGTACCGGATTGGCTTATGGCACCGCTACGGTCGAAGCATGCAGGCGATCGCTGGTATTCACTTTAATTACTCCCTTCCCAACAGTTTTTGGCCAATTTACCAAGCGCTAGAAGAAAACCAACAAAACCAGCAACACTTCATCTCCCAGAGCTATATGGATATGACTCGTAATATTCATCGTTACGGCTGGCTGGTGTTATACCTATTTGGGGCCTCACCGGCTATTTGTAAATCATTCTTAAAAAATCAGTCGCATAACTTCGATGCTTTCGACGCTAATACCTTATATAAGCCGTATAGCACATCACTGCGAATGAGTGATATCGGCTACAAAAACGATGGCCAGTCTGATATTAACATTTCATACAATAGCTTAGAGTGCTACCTAGCCCGCTTACAAACTGCGACTCAAACGACATTTGCCGACTATCAATCTATCGGCATCAAAGATGAAAACGGCGAATACCAACAGCTCAATGCCAATATTCTACAAATTGAGAATGAGTACTATAGTAATGTTCGCCCAAAACAAATCGCCAGCTCCGGCGAAACCCCCAGTGAGGCCTTACAAAAACACGGGGTTCGTTATGTCGAGTTGCGCTCGGTTGACATTAACCCCTTCAATCCTATTGGCATCAGCGAATCGCAACTTAACTTCCTTGAAGCCTTTATGATTTTCTGTTTATTAAACGACAGTCCTCCCTTATCCGCGGCTGAAAAATCCTGCGTCGATGCCAATTTAACCCATGTAGCCACCGAGGGCAGAAAACCCGGTTTACTGCTACAAAGGAACTGCCAGCCAATTGACCTGCAATCTTGGGGGCTTGAAATCTGTCAAGAAATGCAGCCAATATGCCAGCTGCTCGACGATGACGACCCGCTCAAACCCTATAGTTCAGCGCTAGCCGAACAACGTGCTAAATTTAATGACGTAGAGCTTACGCCCTCGGCACAAGTCTTAGCTGCCATGAAGCGGCAACAGCTGCCATTTTTTAAATTTGCCATGCAGCAAGCCCAAAACCATCAGCAACTGTTTACTGAAAAAGAGCTCAGCACACCTGAACGCGAATGTTTTGAAGCGGCGAGTGTTAAATCTCACCTCGAGCAAACACAATTAGAAGCAGCAGATTCACTACACTTTGATGATTTTTTGGCACAATATTTCCTACGCGCCCAGCAAGCTGCTAGCTGAATTGACACTATTGCTTCTATTGATATCACCTTTTAGAATGATCAGCCGACGGATTCTTTGCTAAACTCGCCAGCCTGTTAAATTCTTTGAAACTGCTATGAGCATCCAAACATTACAAGCTGAGCTTGCACAAAAAGAACCTCGTGAAATCCTTAAGTCGATTTATAGCCAAGTCGATAATATAGCCATCTCGTTTAGTGGCGCGGAAGATGTCGTACTCATCGACATGGCATGCAAACTAGGCTTAAAGCCGACCGTATTCACCTTAGATACCGGTCGTTTGCACCCTGAAACATACCGTTTCATGCAAACCGTGATGGACCACTATCAATTACAAATTGCCGTATTAGCCCCCGAACAAGAGAGCTTAAACAAACTCACCCAAGAAAAAGGCTTATTTAGCTTTTATAAGGATGGTCATAAGGAATGTTGTGGAATTCGTAAGGTGGCTCCGCTACGCCGCTACCTTGGCGGATTATCGGCTTGGATCACCGGACAGCGCCGAGATCAAAGTAAAGCAACCCGTGACAGTTTAGATGTGGTGGAATTGGATGGTGCTTTTAGTGGTAAAGACGGTGAATTAATCAAATTCAACCCCTTATGCCACTGGAGTTCTGAACAAGTATGGAACTATATTCGCGCTCTTGAGGTTCCCTTTAACCCCCTACACTCGCAAGGGTTTATCAGCATTGGTTGTGAACCTTGTACCCGCCCGACTCTGCCTCACCAAGACCCTAGAGAAGGTCGCTGGTGGTGGGAAGAAGCCGACAATAAAGAATGCGGGTTACATTCTTCATCGATCATCAGTAAATAAACAAACGACCTCATTATTAGTGAACAACATTAATAATGAGGTAGTTCTACCTCACTAAATAAAGCATCAATGGCCGATTGTTCTTTTAATTGCATCGCCATATCAATAGATTCCTTGCTTAGGTGTGGGGCGAATTTATTAATAAATTCGTACATATAACCGCGTAAAAAAGTATCTTTCCGAATGCCTATCTTGGTGATGCTTTCAGCAAATAAATGACTCGCGTCCAAGGCAACTAGGTCATCATCAATTTTTTCGTCATACGCCATCCGAGCAACAATCCCCACCCCCAAGCCAAGTCGAACATAGGTTTTAATGACATCGGCATCTACCGCAGTTAGTGCCACATCGGGTTTTAAGTTTTCGGCGTTAAATGCATCATCTAATTTTGATCTACCAGTAAAACCAAACACATAGGTAATCAAGGGATATTTCGCTACCTTTGCCAGCGAAACCTGCTGTTCTTTGGCAAGCTCATGCCCCTTCGGCACTAAGATACAACGCCCCCATGAATAACAAGGCAACATGATTAAATTATCAAATAATTCGATCGCCTCAGTCGCAATCGCAATGTCCACCTTTCCTTGCGAGACCATCTCTGATATTTGCACCGGTGTTCCCTGTTGAATATCTAGGCTGACTTCTGGCAGGTCCTGCATAAAGCTTTTAATTACCGGTGGTAGCGCGTAGCGCGCTTGGGTATGCGTAGTGGCAATTGAAAGTTGCCCTTTACTCTCATCACGAAACTCTTTCGCAATATTCTTAATATTTTCAACCTGCATCAACATCTCGCCGGCTATCGCAATAATCTTCTTGCCAGCAGGTGTCATATCCGTCAAGTGTTTACCGTTGCGAATAAAAATAGGAATACCCAACTCGTCCTCGAGGATGCGAATTTGTTTACTTATCCCGGGTTGCGAGGTATAAATGGTTTCTGCGGTCGCGGAAACATTTAAGTTGTTTTTTGATACTTCCCAAATATAGCGTAATTGCTGTAGTTTCATAATTTCATATCTTTTATAGTTATAAATATAGAAATATATATTCCTTTTTATTATAAGACTTATGTATTATATTTCAAGTCACTCTCTTCTAATGGTTTAGTTTTGGACTTTTTTTATATTATAGCGGGCGCATCCGTAGGATTTATCATTGGCTTAACGGGTGTGGGCGGCGGTTCATTAATGACCCCCTTGCTCGTACTAGGTTTTAATGTCCAACCCGCCATCGCTGTAGGCACAGATTTATTATATGCCGCCATTACAAAATCAACCGGCGTCTGGTCACACCAGAAACTTAAAAACATAAATTGGTCGATCGTCAAAGATATGAGCCTAGGGAGTATCCCCGGTTCTATCGCCTGCATTACCTGTATCCAATATCTAGGTTTAAGCGGTGAAGCTTTCGAGCAAATCATCTCGCTTACCCTCGGTTTTATGCTGATTCTGACTTCTGCGGTCATTGTTTTCAAGGATGTTATCAATAAACGCTTCAAAAGAACGCATAAAGCTGCTCCAAAGCGGGCTGTCATTATTTTTCTCGGCGTCGTGCTCGGGGTATTAGTTACCCTATCATCGGTTGGTGCAGGCGCTATTGGCAGCGCCATTCTGTTGCTGCTATACCCTAGCCTAAAGACACGCACAATCATTGGCACAGACATCGCACACGCGGTACCCTTGACTGCAATAGCTGGCTTAGGTCACTTTCAATTAGGCCATATCGACTTCACCTTGTTAACGAGCCTACTCATCGGCTCGATTCCGGCTATTTATTTTGGCACCATGATGGGCCAGAAGATACCCGAAAAAATACTCAAGTACATTGTCGCCAGTATTTTATTACTCATCGGGCTCAAGTTCTCGATTTAAGATACACGATGTTACACACTGATCAAGCTGGTTTATGCCGACGATAAATGAAATATTCAGCCGCGTAAAAGCGCCGTCTTGACTAATAGTAATTACCGAAGCCTAAGACTAATACAATACTTTTCGAACTGAACTAGATCACTAGAAACAACCCTAAGTTAAGCTAACTGTTTATAATAACCAATAGATAATATTAAGAGGAATAGATAATGACTTTCGTAGTAACTGAAGCCTGTATCAAATGTAAATACACTGATTGTGTAGATGTTTGCCCCGTAGATTGTTTTCACGAGGGGCCAAACTTCTTGGTGATTGATCCTGACGAATGCATTGATTGCACTTTATGCGAGCCTGAGTGCCCAGTAGAAGCAATTTACTCTGAAGATGAGCTACCAGAAGGGCAAGAGAAGTTTATCGCTATTAACGCTGAGCTCACGCCTCTATGGCCGGTTATTACCGATGTTAAAGACGCACCTGATGACGCCGATGAATGGGCAGACAAAGTAGATAAGGTAGATTTACTCGAAAAGTGACACTACTTTATAACACGCATAAAAAAAGCCGGGATAACCCGGCTTTTTTTTAATCTTCAGAAGTAGCTTCTGTTGTAGCTGGCTCTCGATCAACCAGTTCTACATACGCCATTGGCGCTGCATCACCCGTTCTAAAACCACACTTAAGGATACGTAAGTAACCTCCTGGACGTTCTTTATAACGAGGAGCTAGTGTATTAAATAATTTAGATACACTGTCTCTATCTCTAAGGCGTGAAAAAACCAATCTTCTCTTAGCTACTGAGTCTGTTTTAGACGCAGTAATAATTGGTTCAATAAAACGACGAAGTTCTTTAGCTTTAGGAAGCGTAGTACGGATAACTTCGTGATCAATTAATGAATTCGCCATGTTTTTAAACATTGCTTTACGATGACTGCTATTACGATTTAGCTGTCTACCAGATTTACGGTGACGCATAGTTATTTCCTTAAATTAAATTGAAGTAACTGCCCTATCACTAGTAATTAAACTAGAAGGCGGCCAATTTTCAAGACGAATACCTAAAGACATACCTTTAGAAGCAAGCACATCTTTGATTTCTGTTAATGATTTCTTACCTAAGTTAGGTGCTTTCAACAATTCAACTTCAGTACGTTGAATTAAGTCACCAATATAAAATATTTGCTCAGCTTTCAGACAGTTTGCAGAACGAACAGTTAACTCTAAATCATCAACAGGGCGCAGAAGGATTGGGTCAAACTCTGGCTCTTTAGGTAGCTCAGGTTCGTCAACAATATCCTTTAGATCAACAAATACAGCAATATGATGATGTAGTATCGTTGCTGCCGCTCTAATTGTTTCTTCAGGGTCAGTTGTACCATTCGTTTCCAATTCGATAACTAATTTATCTAAATTGGTACGCTGCTCAACACGAGCGGTATCAACATTGTATGAAATCCTTTTGATCGGGCTGAAAGACGCATCTAACAACAATGTACCAATAGGGAGCTCTTCATCGTCTTGCTTACGTGAAGCCGCTGTTTGGTAACCAGAACCACGTTCAACTTTGATCGTCATTGATAACTTACCGTTAGCAGTAAGGTTAGCAATAACTAGCTCAGGGTTAACAATTTCAACGTCATGGTCAATTTTAATATCTGCTGCAGTAACTTCACCCGCACCAGTTTTTTCAATTGTTAAAACAGCTTCGTCTTTCGAGTTAAGAGTTACAGCAAGATTTTTAAGGTTAAGCATGATGCCAATAACATCTTCTTGTACACCGTCAATTGTTGAGTATTCGTGAAGAACCCCTTCAATTTTAATCTCAGTTACCGCACAACCTGATATAGAAGATAATAAAACCCTTCTTAAGGCATTACCAAGAGTGTGGCCGTAACCACGCTCCATAGGCTCAATAGTAACTTTCGAGAAAGTAGGTGTTATTGATTGAACCCCAGTAACTTTAGGCTGTAAAAAGCCTGAAAGTAAATTTTGCATTATATTTCCTCTTTAGATTACTTAGAGTACAGTTCAACCACTAGATGTTCATTAATATCCATATCAAGCTCAGCACGCTCTGGAGCACACTTATAAACAGCACTCATATCTTTTGTATTAACATCAATCCACTCAGGGAAACCACACATTTCTGCGACAGTTAATGCTTCTTTAATACGTTGCTGTTTTTTGCCTTTCTCACGGATGGCTACTGTATCGCCAGCTGAGACTTGAAAAGAAGGAATATTCGTAATAACACCATTAACTACAATAGCTTTGTGACTCACAAGCTGTCTAGCTTCTGCTCTTGTACAAGCATAACCCATACGATAAACCACGTTATCTAAGCGACCTTCAAGAAGAACTAAAAGGTTCTCACCTGTAGCGCCTTTCTTAGAAGCAGCTTTCTTATAATAATTCTTAAATTGCTTCTCTAAAACGCCATAAATACGACGAACTTTCTGTTTTTCTCTTAGTTGTAAAGCATAGTCAGATAGACGTGTACGTCTAGCACCATGTTGCCCTGGTGGCTGATCAAGTTTGCACTTTCCTTCCAGGGAGCGTCCTCTACTTTTCAGGAAGAGATCTGTTCCTTCCCTACGACTTAGTTTACATTTTGGACCGGTATATTTAGCCATTATCTTTTCCTTTTATACGCGTCGTTTTTTAGATGGCCGACAACCATTATGTGGAATAGGAGTCACATCTTCAATGAAGGTGATGTTGAAACCGATATTATTAAGAGCTCTTACAGCTGACTCACGACCAGGACCGGGGCCTTTGATCTTAACTTCGAGGTTTTTCATGCCGAAGTCTTTAGCAACTTCGCCAGCACGCTCTGCCGCTACCTGAGCAGCGAACGGCGTACTTTTACGTGAACCTCTAAAGCCTGAACCACCAGCAGTCGCCCAAGAAAGCGTATTGCCTTTACGGTCGGTAATAGTGATAATCGTATTGTTAAAAGTAGCGTGTACATGGACGATACCATCTACAACATTCTTTTTAACCTTCTTTTTACTACGACTTGGTTTAGCCATACTACAAGTATCCTTTAATTAAATCTTATTTTCTGATTGGTTTGCGTGGACCTTTACGAGTCCTAGCATTTGTTTTAGTACGTTGTCCACGTACTGGTAAACTTCTACGATGACGAATACCACGAAAGCAACCTAAGTCTAATAAGCGCTTGATGTTCATAGATACTTCACGACGTAAATCGCCTTCAATTAAGTATTTACCAACTTCCGTACGAACGAGCTCTAACTGATCTTCAGTAAGTTCTCTAATTTTTGTCGTTGCGTCAATTCCACTTGCTTCGCAAATAGCTTTTGATCGAGTTAGACCAATACCATAAATTGAAGTTAGTGAAATAACAATGTGCTTATTATCAGGTACATTAATACCAGCAATACGTGCCATTATGTCTCTCCGTTATTTTAGCCAGTAGAAAACCGGCAATTTTAATCTTTATTTAGAACAACTACAAGCTAAATATTAGCCTTGACGTTGTTTATGACGTCCATCCTTACAAACAACACGGACTACACGCTTACGTTTAACAATTTTGCAGTTACGACAAATTTTCTTTACTGATGCTCTAACTTTCATATATATACTCCAACTGATACCTTAAATTAAGAATTTTTAAGGTTCGCTTTTTTCATTAAACCTTCATATTGCTGAGACATAAGATGTGATTGCATTTGAGCAATAAAATCCATGACAACAACGACTATAATTAACAGGGACGTACCACCAAAATAGAACGGTACATTCCAATAAACAATTAAGAACTCTGGCAACAAACAAACCGACGTAATATACAAAGCACCAATTAAGGTTAACTTCGTAATAACCGCATCGATGTATTTTGTTGTTTGCTCACCAGGTCTAATCCCAGGGATGAAAGCACCTGATTTCTTTAAATTATCCGATGTATCTCTAGAGTTAAATACTAGTGCTGTGTAAAAGAAGCAAAAGAACACAATTGCAGCCGCATATAATAATACATATATCGGTTGTCCCGGCGATAACATGCTAGAAATATCCTGCAACCAGCCCATACCTTCATTATTACCGAACCAGCCGGCGATAGTCGAAGGGAACAAAATGATACTCGAAGCAAAAATAGGAGGAATAACACCTGCCATATTAAGCTTCAGTGGCAAAAAGCTTGATTGACCCGCCATCATTTTATTACCTTGCTGCCTCTTAGCATAGTTAATTTTAATCCTACGCTGCGCACGTTCAACAAAGATAACAAACGCGGTAACTGCAATAGCTACGACAAAGAGCATAATAACCATCAGGGCATTCATTTCGCCAGTTCTCACTAGCTCAAGCGTGCCTCCGATCGCAGAAGGCAAACCGGCGACGATACCACCAAAAATGATAATCGAAATACCGTTACCGATACCTCTTTCAGTAACCTGCTCACCTAACCACATTAGAAACAAGGTACCACTCACCAAGGTAACAACCGCGGTAAACATGAAGGCAAAACCTGGGTTGAAAACAACCGGTAAACCACCAGCTGTTTGACCTTGAATAGCTGTAGCCACACCAATTGCTTGAAACGTAGCCAATACAACAGTGAAGTATCTAGTGTACTGGGTAATCTTTCTTTTACCCGATTCACCTTCTTTTTTCAGCTGCTCAAATTTTGGCACCACTGACGTCATCAACTGGATAATAATAGAGGCCGAAATGTACGGCATAATACCCAAGGCGAAAATACTCAACCGCTTTAGAGCCCCACCAGAAAACATATTGAACATATCCAATATGGTTCCAGCTTGCTGCTCAAACATGAGAGCAAGTGCATGTGGGTCAATGCCAGGAACTGGAACATGAGCCCCAATCCTAAAAACAAACAATGCCCCTAAAACAAAAAGTAACCTACTTCTAAGCTCAGGTACGTTACTCGTTCCGCCTTTATTTCCAGCCGCCGAAGCCCCTAAAGACGCCATCGTTTAAGCTACGCTTCCGCCAGCAGCTTCAATAGCTTTTGCTGCACCTGGAGTCGCTAAGACACCATCAAGCTTCACAGCAGTAGCGATCTCACCAGAAAGTATTACCTTAACTCGTTTAGTAAATGCAGGAACAATATTAGCTGCAATCAACACATCAAGGGTAATAACATCAGCAGATAACGCTGTTAACTCATTTAATCTAACTTCAGCCGATAGTCTTTTCTTTGCAGAATTAAAACCAACTTTAGGCAGTCTACGTTGAATAGGCATTTGCCCACCCTCAAAACCAACCTTACGGTAACCACCTGAACGTGATTTTTGACCTTTATGGCCACGACCACAAGTCTTACCATAACCAGAACCGATACCACGACCAACTCTCTTAGCAGCTTTAGTACTACCTGGAGCCGGTTTTATTGTATTTAATAACATTTCTAAACCTCTTCTACTTGAAGCATGTAGTGAATTTTATTAATCATCCCTCTATTCTCAGGGGTATCAATAACTTCAACAGTCTGATGCATTTTACGTAAGCCAAGGCCTGCAGCACAAGCTCGGTGTGATGCTAAACGACCATTCTTACTACGAATCATTGTTACTTTTACTTTTTTATCACTCATAATAATTATCCAACAATATCTGCTACAGATTTACCACGCTTCATTGCAACTTCTTCAGCATTGGTCATATCTGACAAACCTTTAATTGTTGCACGAACAACATTGGCTGGATTATTACTACCAACACATTTAGCAAGAACGTCGTGCACCCCAACAACATCAAACACTGCTCGCATCGCGCCACCGGCGATGATACCAGTACCTTCAGAAGCAGGCTTCATAAACACTTCAGCAGCACCATAATTTGCTGTAATAGGGTATTGCAAAGTGTTACCACTAAGGTTTACCGTCACCATGTTTTTACGTGCTTGCTCCATCGCTTTTTGAATAGCTACTGGAACTTCACGAGCCTTACTGATGCCAAAACCAACACGTCCCTTACCGTCGCCAACAACTGCAAGTGCAGAAAATCTAAACTGACGACCACCTTTAACTACTTTAGAAATCCTTCTAACAGTAATTAACTTTTCTTGAAAGTCGTCTTGATTATTTTTATTAGGTATCGATGCCATAATTGCCTCTAAAATTCCAAACCATTTTCACGAGCAGCTTCCGCTAGTGCTTTAACACGCCCATGATATTTATAACCTGAGCGATCAAAAGCAACCTGCGTCACTCCTGCTTTAACAGCTCTCTCAGCAATCGCTTTACCAACAACGCTTGCAGCATCAATATTACCTGAATTCTTTACGGAATCTTTAACTTCGCTGATCAAAGTAGATGCAGAAGCAATAACTTGTGAACCATCAGCTGTTGTGATTTGCGCATAGATGTGGCGCGGTGAGCGATGAACACTCAAACGACTTTTACCACTTTCTTTGATGCGACATCTTGTTTTAGTTGCTCTGCGCAACCTAGAACTTTTCTTATCCATTATTTCGCCTATTTCTTCTTAGCTTCTTTCATAACGACGTGCTCACCGACATAACGAATACCTTTGCCTTTATAAGGCTCAGGTGAACGGTATGCACGAATGTTTGCTGCAACCTGACCTACCAATTGCTTATCGCTACCTTTAACTGTAATTTCTGTTTGGCTCGGTGCTTCAATCGTAATACCTTCAGGTATCGGGAATTCAACAGGGTGAGAGAAACCAAGAGTTAAATTCAAAATTTTGCCTTTAACCTGTGTTCTATACCCAACGCCGCGAAGCTCAAGTTTCTTTTCAAAACCTGTAGTAACACCAACAACCATATTATTAACTAGCGCACGCATTGTACCACTTAATGCAACTGAAGACTTATCTGTTGCTTTAGACTTAAACTTAAGGATTGAACCTTCTTGCTCTATATCTACACAACCGAAAGCATCACACGAAAGCTCTCCATTTTTACCTTTTACCGTTAACTTACCATCGACATTTTTAAACTCAACGCCTGAAGGTAATTCAACTGGACTATTTGCAATTCTTGACATAATAAAACCTTATTAACTTACGTAACAAAGGACTTCGCCACCATGCCCCTTAGAGCGAGCCGCACGGTCAGTCATTAAACCTTGTGAAGTAGAAATAATAGCCACACCTAAACCAGCTTTAACTTTTGGTAGCTGATCTTTAGACTTGTAAACACGAAGACCAGGCTTACTTACACGGTCGATCGTCTCAATAACTGGCTTACCCTGGAAGTACTTAAGGGTAATAACAAGTGTTGGCTTATTGGCCGCATCTTCAACTTTTTCAGAAGAGGCAACAAAACCTTCTTGCTGTAGCACATTAGCTAACGCTTGCTTCTTTGTTGAAAATGGCATACTAACTGTTTTCTTTTCAGCAGACTGCGCATTACGAATGCGAGTTAACATATCTGCAATTGGATCACTCATACTCATTGATATATTCCTCTTTTACCAGCTAGCTTTAGACAAACCAGGCACATCACCGCGCATAGTTGCTTCACGAAGTTTATTACGACCGAGGCCGAACTTCCTGTAATAACCATGTGGACGTCCTGTGATATTACAACGATTGCGAACACGAGAAGGGCTCGAATCTCTTGGTAATGCTACAAGCTTTGCTTGAGCCTCTGCAACTTGATCATATGAAGACTTTGGGTCTCGGATAATCTCTTTTAATGCTGCTCTCTTAGCCGCATATTTAGCTACCAAGCGAATCCGCTTATTTTCTCTAGCTATCATTGATTTCTTAGCCATTTTCTAACCTTGTTTTTTAATAGGGAAATTGAAAGCCTTCAGTAATGCGCGGCCCTCTTCATCATTTTTAGCTGACGTAGTAATCGCAATATCAAGACCACGTAGCGTATCAATTTTATCGTAATCAATTTCTGGGAAGATAATTTGCTCTGTCACACCCATAGAGTAATTACCACGACCATCAAAAGACTTATCACTTAAACCACGGAAATCTCTAATCCGCGGGATAGCAATAGAAATCAAACGCTGTAAGAAATCATACATACGCTCATTTCTTAAGGTAACTTTGCAGCCAATAGGCATATCATCACGAATTTTAAAACCCGCAATTGATTTTCTAGCAATCGTAATAACAGGTTTTTGACTTGAAATCTTTTGCAAGTCAGCCACTGCGTTTTGAATTACTTTTTTGTCTGCAACGGCCTCACCAACACCCATATTAATGGTTATTTTGGTGATTTTCGGAACTTCCATTATAGACTTAAATTGAAGCTCCTTCATTAACGCAGGAACCATTTCTTTTTTATAACGATCTTCTAAAATTGACATGACTATTCTCTTAATTCTTAAGCGTCGAGCACTTCATTATTTGATTTGAAGAAACGCACTTTTTTGCCGTCTTCTAACACTCTAAAACCAACTCTGTCAGCTTTCTTAGTCTGAGGGTTGTATATAGCTACATTAGAAACATTGATTGGCATTTGTTTTTCAACAATGCCACCGTCTATACCCTTATTAGGGTTTGGCTTTTGATGTTTCTTAACCGTATTAATACCTTCTACAAGAACCTTATCAGCAGATACTACAGACAAAATAACGCCTGTCTTGCCTTTATCTTTCCCGGTTAATACGATAACTTCATCGCCTTTTTTAATTTTATTCATAATTAAATTCTAATAAGTTAAATAACTTCAGGAGCAAGTGAAATGATCTTCATAAACTTTTCATTTCTAAGCTCACGAGTAACAGGGCCAAAGATACGAGTACCAATAGGCTGAAGGTTTGCATTTAAAAGAACAGCAGCATTACCATCAAAACGAATCGTTGAACCATCTGGACGACGAATACCTTTACGCGTTCTTACTACAACCGCATTAACCACATCGCCTTTTTTCACTTTACCACGTGGGATAGCGTCTTTAATGCTGACCTTGATGACATCACCAATTCTTGCATAGCGCTTATGCGATCCGCCCAACACCTTAATACACATAACGTTGCGAGCACCGCTATTGTCGGCTACATCAAGCCTTGTCTGCATTTGAATCATTACTTACTCCGACTAACTCTATTTAGTTTTTTCGATAATTTCATGCAGCTTCCACGTTTTCGACTTAGAAATCGGTCGACAGGAAACCAATGAAACAATATCACCTTCTGAACACGCATTATTTTCATCGTGTGCATTGAATTTTGTTGTACGTTTAATAACTTTCCCGTACAGAGGGTGCATTTCTTGACGTGTAACTTTCACAGTGATTGACTTATCAGCCTTATTACTTGTTACTACACCAGAAATAGTTCTCAGAGTTTTTTCTTCAGTACTCATTTAGATACACCCTTTTGCTCATTCAAGATAGTTTTAATACGCGCAATATCAGAACGCACAACACCAAACTGATGAACTTGATTTAATTGGCCTGTTGAATTTTGCATGCGCAAATTAAACTGTTCTTTTCTTAACTCCAGCAGCAGCTCTGAAAGCTCTTGTGAAGTTTTTTCTCTTAATTCAGACGATTTCATTACATTATTGTCCGTTCAGCAAATTTTGTTTTAAAAGGAAATTTTGCAGCTGCTAATCTAAACGCCTCGACTGCAACCTCTTTAGGCACACCCTGCAATTCAAACAACATAGTTCCAGGTTTAATTTGAGCAACCCAAAACTCAACACTACCTTTACCTTTACCCATACGTACTTCTAAAGGTTTTTTCGTGATTGGCTTGTCCGGGAAAACTCTAATCCAAACCTTACCACCACGTTTAATATGGCGTGTAATAGTACGACGACCTGCTTCAATTTGTCGCGCGGTCATTCTACCACGTTCAATTGACTTCAGACCAAACTCTCCGAAACTAACACTACTTCCACGATGCGCAAGACCAGTATTTCTGTTCTTATGCGACTTTCTATATTTTGTTCTTTTTGGTTGTAACATCTATAGCACCTATTCTCCAGCAAGTTCCTTAGAACCTATTACAGGAAGAGCAGACTTATCGTCAAAAACCTCACCCTTAAAGATCCAGACCTTAATACCTAAGATCCCATAAGTAGTTAAAGCTTCAGTAAAGCCGTAATCAATATCAGCACGTAAAGTATGCAAAGGCACACGACCTTCTCTATACCACTCGTTACGAGCAATATCAGCACCGTTCAAACGGCCACTTACTTTAATCTTAATACCTTCAGCACCAAGACGCATTGTATTAGTAACCGCACGCTTCATCGCACGTCTAAACATAATACGACGTTCTAATTGCTGAGCGACACTTTCTGCCACCAAAAGCGCATCCAATTCTGGCTTACGAATCTCTTCAACATTAATTTGAACAGGAACGCCCATTATTTTACTAACTTCAGCTCTTAAGGTATCAACATCTCCGCCCTTCTTACCAATAACAATCCCTGGACGAGCGGTATGAATGGTAATCTGCGCATTAGACGCCGGTCTATTGATCTGGATTTTACTAACGGAAGCTGCCATTAACTTCTTTTTCAAGAAATCACGAACAATCAAGTCTTGTCTTAGCATTTCAGGATAATCTTGAGTACTAGCGTACCAGCGAGAATTCCAATCTTTTACTATTCCAAGGCGTATACCAGTAGGATGTACTTTTTGACCCATATTAATTTACTCTTATTTAGTATCACTAACTGCAATAGTAATATGGCAGTTTCGTTTTAAAATTTTATTACCACGTCCTTTCGCACGGGCTTTAAAGCGTTTATACGTAGGCGCCTCATCAACAAACACTGTAGAGATATACAACTCATCTACATCTGCACCTTCATTATGCTCTGCATTAGCGATAGCAGAATTAAGAAGCTTCTTGAAGCTATCAGACGCTTTACGCGTACTGAAACTCAATAGATTCAAAGCACTCTCAACTGCTTCACCACGAATTTGATTCGCAATTAAGCGGCCTTTTTGAGCCGAGAAATTAGCGTTTTTTAACTTTGCTTTAACTTCCATCATTATACCATCGGTTATCTAGATTTCTTATCAACGATATGGCCACGGTAAGTACGAGTTAACGCAAACTCACCTAATTTATGACCCACCATATTCTCAGTAATCAATACTGGCATATGCTGCCTGCCATTATGAATGGCAATTGTCAAACCAACCATTGTTGGAGAAATCATTGAACGTCTAGACCAAGTCTTAATTGGTCTGCGATTATTACTTTCTATGGCCGCTTCAACCTTCTTCATTAAATGAAGATCAGCGAAAGGCCCTTTTTTAATGGATCTTGGCACAATATATCCTTAACGTTTTGTTCTGTTTCTTACAATCAACTTATCAGTGCGCTTATTCTTACGCGTCTTATAACCCTTTGTTGGCATACCCCAAGGTGATACCGGGTGACGACCACCTGATGTACGACCTTCACCACCACCATGCGGGTGATCTACTGGGTTCATAGCAACACCACGAACCGTTGGACGAACACCTCTCCAGCGTTTCGCACCAGCTTTACCAAGTGATATTAGACTATGTTCTGAATTACCAACTTCGCCAATAACGGCACAGCACTCTGATAATACCTTACGCATCTCACCAGAACGGAGTCTCAAAGTAACATGAGCTCCATCACGCGCAACAATCTGCACTACAGTACCCGCACTACGTGCAATCTGCGCACCTTTTCCTGGCTTCAACTCAACACAATGAACCTGGGTACCAACAGGGATATTCCTCATTGGCATGCAGTTACCGGTTTTGATCGGGGCTACTTCAGATGAAACAACCTCATCTCCAACCTTCAAATCCTTCGGGGCGATGATGTATCGTCTTTCGCCATCATTATATAGTATTAGCGCAATATTAGCAGTTCTATTTGGATCATATTGCAGACTTTCTACTTTACCAGGAATATCATATTTATTTCGTTTGAAATCAATGATACGGTAATGTTGTTTATGACCACCACCACGATGTCTAGTCGTGATGCGACCGTTGTTATTACGACCACCAGTTTTACTCTTTTTAGCGAGTAAAGGAGCATGTGGCGCACCCTTGCTCAGCTCAGAGTTTTTGACTCGAACTACGAATCTTGAGCCCGGTGAAGTTGGTTTAGATTTTACGATTGCCATAAGATTAGTCTATCTTCCAATTAAGCAGAAACAAATTCTATTTCTTGCCCAGATTTAATTCGAACGTAAGCTTTCTTCACATCAGATCTTTTACCTAATCCTTTGCCGAAACGCTTCGTTTTACCCTTAACATTTAATGTTTTAACTGACTCAACTGTCACATCAAACAGCTTTTCAACAGCCGCTTTTATTTCAGTTTTATTAGCTGTGTTACTCACTTTAAAGACATACTGATTATTTAAATCAGCAGCAATTGAGCTTTTTTCAGTAACGACTGGTGCAGTAATTAACTGCAATAGAAATTCTTGGTTCATTTCAAGCGCTCCTCAATTAGTGCAATAGCATCCGAAGTAACACAAACCTTCTCATAAGCCAGTAGCGAAACCGGATCAATATCAAAGGCAGTACAAACTTCAATTTTATGCAAGTTTCTGCTAGCTAACTCTAACGCAGAGTCTTCAGCAGCTAAGACGATCAAGGCACTTGTTAGGCCTTTTTCTGCAAGCTTAGCACTAAGAAGTTTAGTCTTAGGCTGCTCAATAGAAAAATCATCAACAATAACCAAGCGATCTTGACGAACAAGCTCAGAAAGAATTGAGCGCATACCAACCGCATACATTTTCTTATTTAGCTTCTTGCTGTGATCTTGTGGTTTAGCAGCAAAAGTTACACCACCAGTACGCCAAATCGGGCTCCTGATAGTACCCGCACGAGCACGGCCAGTACCTTTTTGCTTCCAAGGTTTAACACCACCACCACTCACTTCAGAACGAGTCTTTTGTGCGCGCGTACCAGCTCTCGCATTAGCCATATAGGTAACAACTAGCTGATGAATGATCCCTTCGTTGTAGTCTTGACCGAATACAGCTTCAGAAACTTCTTTACCTACGACAGGCGATTGAATATTCATATTTATGCCTAATTTTTAGATTTAATGGCGGGAGTAATAACAATATCGCCATTTTTAGCACCAGGAATGGCACCCTTGATTAATAAAACCGACTTTTCAAGGTCAACCTTAATAACCTCAAGGTTCTGGGTAGTAACTCTTTCGTTACCCATATGACCAGCCATTTTTTTACCCTTTAAAACACGACCCGGGGTCTGACATTGACCGATAGAACCTGGAGCACGATGAGACAGAGAGTTACCATGGGTAGCATCTTGCATTTGGAAGTTATGACGCTTAATAACACCAGCGAAGCCCTTACCAATACTTTGACCACGCACATCAACCATTTGACCTTCGGCAAATGTTTCCATAGAAACATCACTACCAACTTCAAGGTCCGAGTCAGCTTCTAATCTGAATTCCCACAAACCTTTACCAGCTTCAACACCGGCCTTAGTGAAAAGCCCAGCTTCAGCTTTATTTACTCTTGAATTCTTAACCTCACCGGTCGTAACTTGAACAGCTGAATAACCATCAGATGCTTCAGTTAAAACACGAGTAACTCTATTAGGCAACACTTGCACAACAGATACTGGAATCGAAACCCCTTCCTCTGTAAATATTCTAGTCATACCGCATTTACGGCCCACTAATCCTAAAGACATGATTTATCCTTTTTATCTATTTAAAGCTAGTTAAGCTTTATTTGAACATCAACGCCAGCTGCTAAATCCAGCTTCATCAATGCATCAACTGTTTTATCTGTTGGCTCAACAATATCCATCATACGTTTATGCGTACGAAGCTCATATTGATCTCTAGCATCTTTATTTACATGCGGAGAAGTAAGCACAGTGAAACGCTCTTTCTTAGTTGGCAGCGGGATTGGACCCATAACCTGCGCACCAGTTCTTTTAGCTGTTTCTACAATTTCACGAGCCGCATGATCAATTAAGCGATGATCAAAACCCTTTAAACGAATTCTAATAGATTGTTTAGACATAATAATTACTCAATAATTTTAGCAACAACGCCAGCACCAACAGTGCGGCCACCTTCACGAATAGCGAAACGTAAACCGTCTTCCATCGCAATAGGATTAATTAATTTAACAGTCATTTGCAC
>MAAC01018264.1_pt1 | contig 55207 bp, 45 predicted proteins | sample 1115981 | NCBI WGS metagenome assembly MAAC01 (sample SAMN04961126, study PRJNA320927) | seawater metagenome | isolation source: sample BD02T64 sea water enriched with oil for 64 days | place: USA:Gulf of Mexico | collected 2013-07-27 | reverse complement strand
GATGCGGCGTCGTTTTATAAAGCGTTTAAGCGCTGGGAAGGTGTATCGCCTAGTGAATACAGGATTTTTTTGCGTGGTATGCTCTAAACTTGAAATGAGGTAAGCGCATTTTTTAGTGTATGAGCTTCATCTTCCATTGATGCGCTTGTGTTAACGGTTATTCCGGCCTGCTCAACGGCCCCTTCTCCGGTTTTCTGCATTTCATTCGCGTTACGGTCGATGTCAGTTGCCACTTCTGCCTGTTGACTGACGGATTGAGATATCATTGTATTCATTTCAACCATCACTTCCATTTTTTGGATTATGGAACCAAACACTTCACCAATGACTTCAGATTCTTGAACGGAGCTCGCTGCGGTTTCTTGGCTTTTGTCCATAACGTCAACAGATACCTTAATTTTACCGATAAAATTCTTAATGATATTTTCTATATTTGCAGTAGATTCTTCTGTGCGCTTTGATAACGTCCTCACAGCGTCCGCAACAACAGAGAAACCACGCCCTTGCTCTCCCGCTCTGGCTGCTTCAATGGCTGCATTTAATGCCAATAGATTGGTTTGAGAGGCGATGCCCTTAATTTCATCAACAACTTTTGCGATACTCTCACTGTCTTTTTCTAAATCGTTGATGGAGTCCGTTGCGTTGTGAATCTCTTTGGAAAGTTTTTTAATATTATCAGAGGAACGGCTTATTATTTCTCCTCCCTGAAGTGCTTGATCTCGTGTTTCTTGAACTGTTTTTTCTGCACTTTTTGTATAGTCGGCAACTCCGCTAGCTGTTTGGCTCATTTGTGTTGCGGCGACGGCAACTTGACTGGTTCCGGTGAGTTGCAAATTGATCTGTTGTTGCGTTGTGGTTGAGCTGTTTTGCGTTTTCTCCGAAAGCTCTAGAACATTGTCGGCACTATGGTTTACTTGTGAGATTAAGGTTCTCACTTTTTCAATGGCATGATTGAAGTCAGCGGTTAAATCTCCCATTTCATCCCTGGAGTGAGTTTCTATTTGCGATGTCATATCTCCGTCTGCCATACGCTTTGCCCCCATTACCAGTTTTTCAATGGATTCTTGGATAGAAAAATAGAATCCAATATAAAGGTATAGAGTGATTAATAATACAAACATGACAATAATTGAAATTTTCATCATTTCTTGTACTGCGTCTTTTTTCTTATTTGTGACAAGAATAGAGACACTATCTAAGAGTGCGCGTGAGTAAGTATGTTGTTGAGAAATTTCCTTAGATAGGATTGAAAAATATTCTGCCGGAGAAAGCGAATAATCAGAGGCAGCAAGAATGTTTGTGTCAATGTAGGTAGGTAAAAAGTTCAAAGAGTGTAAAAGGTTATTATATGCGTCGCTAACATTGGCATTATTTGTTGGTGAGACCATGATGCTTATTTTTTCGATGTCACTGCGGATAGATTGGATTTCGGTAAATACATAGTCAAGCAAATCAAATGTGGTTGAGCTAGGGTATCCGTTACCCAGTCCAAAAGCCCCGGCAGCTCGGCCATTACCACTTAGATTTTGCAATACAAATATTTCATTTTGAATAAACCGAAGCATGCCTTTAACTTGTACATCAGAATCATTTAAAAGCCCGCTGACTTCCGTAACCATGCCATACAGGCCTTTAGTTTTTTCAACGACGCCATTGTTGATATTGAAGATGGCTTTGGCATTTTGATCAAACGCACTTTCTTCTAGTTTAAGCGATAGTATAAGCTGTTCGATTTCTTGGAGCTGTTTTTTGATTGTTGTGTTATTGGAAAGAGGTGATGGTGAATTGAGTAGTTTTGTCACTGTATTTTTCAGGGTCAAAAGACTGTTGGCTTCTTGAGTGAGAAAGGCGGGGTCTCGATAGCTGTTGGTTACAACATGATGATCGCGATAGATTTCAGCTTTCTCTTTTAGGTCAATGACCTGCTGAAGAAAGATGGCACCTTGAACCTTTTTGTTAGATGTTTTTATTTCATCATAAGCGGTATTGATAACCAAATAGCTGATTGCCAACAGTGGGATGTAGAATAGAAGGCTTATTAGTATAAATTTGTAGGCATAACGAAGCGCATTGATTAATGATATGGCAGGTACAAATAGAGTTCGCATAGTTTTTCGGTTACTACCTTCATGTTGGAGACCAGAGGAGTGGAGATGGTATCCCCCTGTTTATGATGGCGGCATTGTATCACGGCATTAAAATCGTCTAATGAGTCACTTGGTTGATTTATAGTCTATTTTGTTGTGGCTGGATGTGTTCTTAGAACCAATCACTGTGGCTCTAAGGTGCTCGGAAAGAAGGAAGTGGAGGAATAAGGGAGCTATTGAGGGTGGCACGCTTTGTAAAAGCGTGCCTATCTTGATGTAACGTTATGTTTTAGCGTTTGATTTTATAGGCGGATGTTTTAAGAACCCAAGTATCATCCGTTAAACCTTCTTCCCTCAGCTTAAATTTCTGAACCTTGTTGGTTGGGGTGTAAGGTAAGGTTGTAACAAAATCCATATATTGAGGTACAAAGTAATAAGGTGCGTTGTCGTTAATAAACTCAGCAAGTTCTTCGTAGGTAAGTTTGCTATCCGCTGCCAAAATAACATTAAGCTTTAATTCAGACTCACCCGGTACATCCTTTGATGGAATGCCAAACGCTGCAACATCTTTAACATCAGGGTGTTTGCGAACGGACATCTCTACTGCCATGGAGGAGATGTTTCTTCCTGCAAAACGTAAGGCATCGTTTTTACGATCTACAAACCAGAACGCACCTGTTGGGTCGAGTTTGCCTAAATCCCCTGTGTGATACCAGTCGCCAGAGTAGGCTTTTTTATCTGCCTCTGGGTCATCGAAGTAACCGTTAAAAATGGTAAATGGCTTTAACGTACGAAGGCACATTTCCCCAATTTCACCTTCAGCAACTTCATTGTTATCGTCATCCCATAATTGGATTTCCATATCTTCTAAAGGAAGTCCAAGTGAGCTGAAAGGAACTTTGCCAACATGGTGTGCTGGTGTACAAATCACCATGGCTTCACTTTGACCATAGCCCATTGGTAATAGATCCACGCCAAAACGTTTAGAAAACGGCTCTTTTAATTGATCTGGCATGGGAACCATTTGTGCAACACGTAATGGATTGTCTTTATCGTCTGGGCGTTCTGGCGAATTCCATAAGAACATATGCATAGCACCAAGAGTGAACGTTTGGGTTGCACCAAAGTGGCGTATACGATCCCAAAAGGTTGAAACAGAAAAGCGTTTTTCTAGCACTACCGGCAACCCTTCATACAACGCACGGAATATTGCGGTGATCCATGCGCCAGAGTTATACAGTGGCAATACGTTATAAATAACATCACCCGGTTGCGATTTGTAATAGATGGATGCCGCTTCAGCAATAGGGCGAATCCAGGAATTATGACTTTGCAATACCCCTTTGGATTTTCCTGTAGTGCCAGATGTCCATAAAATAGCGCAGGTATCACCGTAGTTCATGCCATCATAGTTAGGTTCGATTGGGCTGTGTTCTGCCAAAAAATCGAGAGTGACCGCATCATTCAATGTTAGAGATTCTTTGGGGCCCGCAACAACGAGTTTTTCACCCTTTAGGGATGATTGGACTTCTGTAACGCGGTCTTGTAATTCAGTTTCAGTAATGAGAACTTTGCAGCGGCTACGTTCAATGGTTTCACTTAACCAGTCACCTTTATAGTCGGTGTTGATAGGAACCCAAATAGCGTCTATCTTGTTAACAGCAAGGGCAACCAAAACAGATTCCATGGCGCTGTTAAGGTAGAACGCAACACGGTCACCTTTATCAACCCCGAGTTCCTTCAAGCCGGCAGCGATAGCGTTGGTGGTTTGCTCGGCTTCGGCAAAGGTCACGCGACGTTCATCAGTAATCAGAAACTCAGAGTCGCCCACTTGTTGCGCTTGGAGAGTTAACATTTTTGGCAATATACGATTGTTGTTGTCTGTTAAATCTAGCTTATTCACGGCGGTTCTCTCTGTGTTAGTGCTGGTAGCGTTTCAGTAACATGTTAGCAGGTTTCTATTTTTGCATGTATATTTGCAATAATATAGCGAAATGATAGACTGCCGCAATATGAATCTCAAAAAGAACCCCTTTTTTATAGCTTTATATACGTATATATTGTTGAAATATAAGGGTATTTTTCTTTTTAGATGATTTTGTAAATTTCAGTGAAGAGCGCTGCTTTTTTCGCCCTTCCGCTACAAATGGGAATTGAAATCATGACAAATGATACTGTTGCAACAAGCCTAAAGGATCTTCCTGGGACGTCGGTTGATGAGGCGTTGGTTATTGATGAGGCAACAACCCAATGGCAGGGAGAGTTTGACGTGATTGTGGTGGGATTAGGGGCGGCGGGTGTGACTGCCGCTCTTGAGGCCAAAGAAAGCGGTGCAAATGTCGCATTTATCGATCGATTTGAGGGTGGTGGTACGACTGCTCGTAGTGGCAGTGTGATTTATGCGGGTGGTGGCACAGTTCTCCAAAAGCGCTTAGGTGTGGAGGATGATGCGGATAGTATGTTTCGTTATTTACGCAACGAAGTACAAGAGGCGGTAACTCCAGAAACATTGCAGCAGTTCTGTGATGATAGTGCGGACAGTTTTAGCTGGTTAACCTCCAATGGTATTCAATATAGCGGTGCGTTATTTCCGAAAAAAACCAGTTACCCTGTGCATGGCAATAGTTTGTATTACTCGGGTAATGAATTAGCACACGCAGAGGAAGCGCGACCTGCCCCTCGAGGGCACTTAGCTGATGGTATTAAAAGCTTTACGGCATTTGGCCCTGCGTTTATTGCGCCGCTGATTAAAAGTGCGTTAAAAAAAGGTGTTGTTCCTATACGTAAAACCAGAGTGTCGCGTTTATTGGTGAATGAGGCGGGTGATGTTGTCGGAGTGGAGGCGCAGCAAGTTCAGGGTAATGCGCTCACATTATTTCAGCATAAATTCTGGTCAACTTTAGCGTCATATTCTCAGATCTACTATGCGCCAGCGGCAAAAGGGTTTCGTTTAAAGCTCGCATTGATCGAAAAAAAGTCCTGCAAAACGGTTCGGTATCGTGCCAAAGGTGGTGTTGTGTTAGCGACGGGCGGTTATATTCTTAACAAAGAAATGACTGAAAAATATTTGCCAAAATATAAACGGGCAATGAAGTTAGGTACTACTGGCGACGTGGGTTCCGGTATGGCACTGGGTGTCAGTGCTGGCGGTATTGCCGAGCGATTAAGCACCGCTACGGCGTGGCGTTTTATTAATCCCCCGGTTGATTGGCCAAAGGCTGCTTTAGTGAATCTAAAGGGCGAGCGTTATGTTAATGAGGCACTGTATGGTGCAACCATTGGCACCAAAATGATGGAAGAGAATAATGGTGAAGCCGTACTCATATTGGACAAAAAACTATATGACGACAGTGTTGCTAACCTTAATTTAAAAAATTCGCGTTTTGTTACCTGGGCACAAGCTAAAGGTGCCGTGCGGATGGCACGAACAGCAGAGACGTTAGATGTGTTAGCGGCGAAGTGTAAAATAGACCCTCAGCAATTAGCGAAAACAGTAGAACAATACAATACGGCGGCTCGAGGTGAATCTGCGGATGTGTTGGGCAAAAAGCAAGAAGATATGCGTGAGTTAACCACGGGCCCATTTTATGCAATTAATATGTCGGTGGGTAAAGGTGATATTACTTCAGTAATAAGTTTGGGCGGATTACGAGTATGTGAAGGTACCGGTGCAGTACTAAATGCAGATGGTAAAAGTATTAACGGATTGTTTGCGGCCGGACGTACAGCAATCGGTGTTGCATCTAATGCGTATGTTAGTGGGTTGTCCATTGCTGATGGTGTTTTTTCGGGACGGCGGGCTGGAAAATATGCAGTGAAACGTGCAAAGGGAGAGGAGTTTACTGGTGATCAGCGTACACCTATGGCACTTAAATCATCGTCAAAGAGCGATGCCAGTGTTAGTGAACTTGCTGGATGTGACTCATGAAAAGTGCATTTGTTACCGGTGCAGCGACAGGTATTGGTGAAGGGTTAGTATTAAAACTACAAGCAGAAGGCTGGCGTGTTTATGCCGGGTTTCGTAGTGCTGCCCCTGAAGCCACGCGTTGGCACGGGTTGCCGAATATTGTGGCGTTACGTTGTGACGTTCAGTCGATGGAAGATATTAAGCGTGCAGTAGATTGTATAACCGCAGAAGAAGGGCAATTAGATTTACTTATTAATAATGCCGGTTATCCCGGTAATTCTGGCGTGATCGAAGCGGCAGATATTGAGGACTATCGTAAAACCTTCGAGATCAATTTTTGGGGGCCGTTGAATGTTGCTCAAGCGTTTATGCCGCTATTACGTCAAGCGAAAGGACGTGTGATAAATACAACGTCTGCTTCTGTGTATTTAACGATTCCAATGGGATCGTCTTACCCTGTGTCAAAAGTTGCGTTAAAAGCATTGTCCAATCATATGCGAATGGAAATGGCACCGTTTGGCGTGGACGTGACCTCATTAGAGCCTGGGGGCGTAGAAACGCCAATGACTGCTTTAGGTGAGGATGTTGGGGCAATGCAGTGGGCAACGATTCCAGAGCCGCTGCGAGGACAGTATCAACAGTTTTTCTTGGATGGCGCGACAGCCATTGGAGATAATTTTAAACTGTATTCGGCTAAACATTTTGCGGATCAAGTGTATAAAAAAATTATTCTATCTAAGCGTACCAAGCCGAGTTATCTAATTGGCCCTGGCGCAGCAGCGTTACCTTGGTTGCACCGACTATTACCTACGCAGCAGGTGATGAATATTTGGGGGCGCATGTTCTCAAAGAAGTAATTAGTTGATCTTGGTCAAGTCGAGGCCAGGTATTAGCTTAATTTTCAAGGTGTTGAAATAAAACCTTAACATAGGTCAGTATTACCATTTTTTTTTCCTTTCTAATGACCAGATTATCGGTAGTAGACATAGAGAGAGAAATCAATATGAAAAATACATCAATGACATTATCTGCTTTAGTTGCCGCAATGGCATTTTCTGGGGTTGTTTCAGCGTATGAAGAAGGGGATATCGTTGTTCGGGTTGGGGTGACTACGGTTGTACCTCAAGATTCTAGCGATCCTATTGCGTTTAATGGCAATGAGGCGACTCTAGGCGGTGCTGAATTAAGTGTCGATAACAGTACGCAGCTGGGGTTGACAGTTGAGTATATGTTATCAAATAAATGGGGGGTTGAATTACTCGCGGCTACACCGTTTGAGCATGACGCGGATGCGAAGGCTTTGAGTGGTCTGCAGGTTGGTGATGTGAAGCAGTTACCTCCGACTTTATCAGCGATTTATCATTTTGACACGGCAGAAAATTTACAGCCTTATATTGGTATCGGATTAAACTACACAATATTTTTCGATGAAGAAGTGACAGATGAAGCTCAGGCAGCTTTTATTGGTATCAATTCTGGCTTAACAGGAGCTGATCTTGAACTAGAAGACTCAATTGGCTTGTCTGTACAAATAGGTACGGATTACCACATTAACGATAATGTCTCGCTAAATGCCTCTGTGCGATGGATTGACATTGAGACTGAAGCTGAAATTACTTTTGATAGCGGTGATAAAATATCTGCGGATGTAAGCATCGATCCAATCGTGTATACCGTAGCTGTTGGTTATAGATTTTAGTTTTTAAGTTATAAGATGAAAATAAAAATCATCTGAATTGTCAGGATATATTTGATTTAAAAGAATTATTTTTTTTGTTTTTTTCAGGTTAATGCAACGGGTCTGTTACGTTAACCTGATTTTTTAGTCCGATTAGATATATCCTTATAAATTCCATTTATGTTGTTATCGAATAAGAACTAGACGCTATATCGTATCTATTGAATTATCCTTGTTTGTTGACTATAAAAAGGTAATGAATTTGCTAGGTGCGCCTGCTGCAACCTATTTTTGTAAGGTTGTATTTTGATGGTGTGCTCCATCGAAATGGGACAAGTATTATGGCTAGTTACTTTAGTTTAGAGTTCATGAAATCGTTTTCATCGTTTTATCTTTCAATCGAGAAAAAAGGAAGAAGCCATGTTTGGTTTCCTCTTATTTATATCAATATTTTTATGCTCATACTGTACCCATCATATTCGATGGCAGAGACAAAAAATCCAGTTATCGAGAAATGGGTAGAAGAATTTCAGCCATCAACATTATCAAAAAACCAGATAAGACAGGAGTTGAATTGGTTTGGGAATATTAGCAAACCGTTTCGTGGAAAAACCATAAAATCAGTTGCCGAGGATATCAAAACACACTATTGGGAACGTGATGTGTTGTCGAAGGCATTTTTTGATATTACAGGTATACGTGTTGAGCATGAGATTATTGGTGAAGGTGCAGTAGTAGAAGCATTGTTGGAACAAATGAGCACAGGGAAAAATATTTATGACGTCTATGTAAATGATGCTGATATGGTTGGAACACATCTGAGAATACATGGTGTTGTTAACTTAACCGACTATATGAAGTTTGAAGGAAAAAAATATACAAATCCGATGTTGGATTTATCTGATTTTATGAATCTTGAATTTGGGCAAGATTATGACGGAACACAATTGCAATTACCCGACCAGCAATTTGCAAATCTCTATTGGTTTCGACATGACTGGTTTATTCGAAGCGATATAAAAAAATTATTTCGTCAATATACGGAAAAAAAATACGGTCATAATAACGCGTATGATTTAGGGGTCCCGATCAATTGGGCGGCATATGAGGATATCGCGGAGTTTTTTACTAACACCCCGATCGATGGGAAAAAAGTATATGGGCATATGGATTATGGTAAAAAATCTCCTTCACTGGGGTGGCGATTTACCGATTCTTGGCTATCGATAGCTGGGGTTGGTGATAGAGGGTTACCTAATGGCATCCCTGTTGATGAGTGGGGGATACGGGTAAAAGATCGCGTGCCTGTGGGTTCATCCGTTAGCCGTGGCGGTGCAACAAATGGGCCTGCTGCAGTGTATGCACTAACGAAATACATTGAATGGATGGAAAAATATGCACCACCGGAGACTAAACAGTGGCGCTGGGTGGACGCGGGCCCACAAGCTGCGCGGGGTGATATTGCACAGCATATCTTTCAGTATATAACGTGGCTTTCCCATGATGACTTTACTCGTGCAGGAAGCCCGATGCTTGATGAGAAAGGAAAGCCGGTATGGCGTGTAGCTCCTACACCTCATGGGAGATATTGGGAGGAAGGCATGAAGGTGGGTTATCAAGACGCGGGTAGTTGGACCATTCCAAAAAGTATTAAAGGTCAAAAGCGGGCCGCTGCGTGGTTATGGGCACAATTTTGTGTATCAAAATCTGTCACCTTAAAGAAATTTTTGGTTGGTGGGACACCCATTAGAAAGTCCACAATCAACTCTGATTATGTTCAAAAGCGAAAAGCCGATTGGGGGGGGATGATTGACTTTTACGCGTCTCCAGAAGAAAGACGCTGGACGGATACCGGGCTTAATGTTCCTCATTATCCCGTGTTGTCACGGATTTGGTGGCCATTCTTAGACAAGGCAATTAAAGGTGACTTGTCTCCTCAGCATGCGATGGACGAAATAGCAAAAGAACAAGATCTCCAAATGGGAAAGATGAAGATGGTAAAATATTCACCAAAACTAAATGTGAAAAAGGACAGATCTTTTTGGCTAGAAAGGACAGGGTCTCCAAAAGCTGAAAAAGAACGAGATATACCTAAAACGATGCCTTATGAAGCATTGATTAAGCGATGGAAAAAATAATGAAAATATTTCTGTCGATGATGGCACTTTATTTTGTTGTTAATTCTGGTAATTGCGGAAAAACGTATGCGCAAAATATTACTTATGATTATAACGAAATACAATTGGTTGTCTTGGAGCAGGCCAAAACGGTAGTGACTATGGCTGCAAGCAATTCAATTATTCGCGCGGTAGAAGAACATAATTCTCTTGGTTTGGTGATGGATGAAATATTGCGTCGAGATAAAAAGTGGATATCTAGCGATAGCACGGAGGCATTTAAAATTAAGTTGCAAGAGAATAGATCAGGAGTTCTATTGAAGTCATTGGTAATTAGGAATCTTGCGATGTATAGCGAGGCATTTTTGACGGGAAATAAAGGTGCCAATATCGGGGCCTATCCCGCGACAAGTGATTATTGGCAAGGGGATGAGGAAAAATTTAAAGTTGCATTTAATAATGGAAATGGCCGCTTGATCATTACACCTGTGAAATTTGATAAAAGTTCAGGTACTTACGCCGCGCAGGTAGCTGCGCCTGTAGTTAACCATAAAGGCATAACCATAGGGGTACTATTTGTTGGTATTAAATTAAGTTATGCGAAGGTTAGATAGCTATTGGAGAATCAATGAAAGTTACCTCAAGTTATATCGGAATTAGCCGGCAAATTATTATTATCGTATTAATGATAATGGCGCTAATTACTGTGGGGTTATCTATCGTTATTGGGGTTACAAGTTTTAATAATCTGGCGACGCTTACGTTGGATGATCTGGGGAGAACATCAAAAATATTTTCATCTCAGTTACATGAGTTGGAAAGGAACGCCGTAGAAAATATTGCAGATATAGAAAAAAATACGTTATTGCTAAATAGATTCGAGCAGCTTACTAATCTTGGCCCATACTATTTTAGTGATGATTCTCAAAAGGATGTAGATATTGATGAATCTGACAAGATATATACGCTGCAGTCACAGTTAGAAATTGTTCAGGCTCTGCGCCCATTTCAGAATATACATCAACTATCATCCATTAGTTTTTACTATTTGTCGCCATTTGGTCAGCTTGAGAATTCCAGTCCGGTGCTATCTTTGAGAATGGATAGAGAGGGAATTCTTGTTGGGCAGTTTAAGACAAAAGGAAAAGTAGAAAATAGAACATATCATCATGTGAAATATGAAAATTACGAAGCTCCGACGAAAGACTTTTTTAACATAAGTTCTGTTTATGAATTAACGATACATGAATTTTACCGGAAAATTGACTTCAAAATAGCGGCTACTATTGGGGTTGATGAAATATTTGAAGGGTTTGAAAATTCTGGCATGGGAAATGAGTATAGAATTCAATCCGATCTCATAATTAATGATGGATTACCTGTGATAAGAACTCTGGCATCTGTTCTTGTGCCTGTGTCAAATCCTGAGACATGGGAGGCAGAGCGTGTGCCAGCTATATTGATGGTAATAGATCAGACGATAGATGAAGGTATGTTAGTTAGACTGAAAAATCAATTGGGAATTGATATTGCTTTGGCGAAAGAAAATACCATTTTGGTGAGTAGCTTGCCAAAGAACGAAATTTTTAGCCGTCTAATGGGTGATAAAACGGTATCTTCAAGCGTTAGAAATTTCTATTACTCTTCACAGGAAATTAAATTTGGTGAGGTTGATAATAAAAATTTTAAAGCGGTGGTATTAAGTCCAATTTCAATATTGGCTACGTTAACGAGGGGGCTATTTTTACAAATGAGCTTATTGATTGCATTGGCAACAGTGCTTTCTACCGCGGCTATTTTTGCGGCAATACGGCGATTGGTAAATAAACCGCTCAATCAACTTATGGATGGTGTGGAAAAAATATCTTCGGGGGATTTGACACATAGAGTTCGGGTGAGATCTAAAAATGAGTTGGGCGAATTGGCTTTTGAATTTAACTTGATGTCAGATAAATTGGCGAAGAAGTCTGATGAGTTGCAAAACAAAATCGAAGCGCTTAAAGAAATGGACAAACTTAAAGACTCTTTTTTAGCTAACACTTCCCATGAACTACGGACACCTTTAAACGGTATCATCGGCATAGCTGATTCAATGATTGACGGAGCTGCAGGAGACGTAAGTGAATCTCAATCAATGAATTTGTCAATGATTGTGTCAAGTGGAAGACGTTTGTCAAGTTTGGTCGATGACATTCTTGATTTTTCAAAAATGAGGCATCATGACCTGCAGTTAATGTTGGCACCTGTAGATATAAAAACGGTAACTAATATTGTTTTAAAGCTATCTCAAACGCTAGTAAAACAAAAAGATTTAAAGTTAATAGAGGTTATTGAAAATGATTTACCGTTGGTGAATGCCGATGAAAACAGATTGCAGCAAATCCTCTACAATCTTGTTGGTAATGCGCTGAAGTTCACAAATTCCGGGTATGTATCGATATCTGCATATCTCGTGGGTGACAAAATGGAGGTATCGGTTACTGATAGTGGTATTGGTATTCCATTGGATAAACAAGAAAATATTTTTGACTCATTTTCGCAGGCGGAGGACTCAATATCTAGAGAGTATGGGGGGACTGGCCTGGGCCTTGCTGTAACAAAGCAGTTAGTTGAATTGCATGGTGGTGAGATTTGGATTAAATCAACACCGGGGATAGGGTCTGCATTCTTTTTCACGTTACCACTATCGGCTAAAAAACGAGGTGATCTTAAGAAATTGGTTTCTGCAATTCCTAAAGAAGGTGAAAAAATTGGCTCTCATATTATGCTTCCTGTGGCGGAGATAACGGAACCTACATTGCGAAACACTGATGTCAAAGAAAAGGCAGAGCTAGTTGATGAGAGTGACCAGAAGAAGGTGTTTACAGTTTTGGTGGTGGATGACGAACCGGTGAATTTACAAGTTATTAGTAACCACTTGTCACTGCACAGATATATAGTAATAGAGGCAATTTGTGGATCCGATGCGTTAGATATTATAAATAATGGGAATAAAATTGATCTTGTGATGTTAGATGTGATGATGCCAAAGATGAGTGGGTTTGAGGTGTGTCAAAAGATTAGGGAAAAACACTCACCTATAGAGCTTCCTGTAATCTTGGTGACTGCAAAAAATCAAGCAACGGATTTAATAGAGGGTTTTTCATCGGGAGCAAATGACTATTTAACAAAGCCATTTTCAAAGTATGAATTGTTGGCTCGCATTAATTTGCATATTAAGCTTTCCTGTTCTTCAAAAGATGTTATTGAAAAAGAGCGGATGTTAAAGAAATATGCAAATAATCTAAAATTGTCGAATGATGAGTTAAAGCAGTATCAGTCAAGTTTGGAGGTTATGGTTGAGAAGAGAACGTCAAAGTTAAAAGATGCTCAAAAACAACTCATCGAATCTGAAAAAATGGCGTCGCTAGGTGAACTCGTAGCAGGTGTTGCCCATGAAATAAATACGCCGGTTGGTGTTGGCGTTACTGCGGCATCTTTTTTGTCGGATGAAACAAAAAATATAGAAAAAAAGTATATCGATGAATTAATGACACGAGAGGAGTTTTCTGATTATTTGACGTGTAGTTTACAAACAACAGAGATGATTTTGTCGAATTTGCAGAGGGCAACAGAGTTAATAAAGAGCTTTAAAAAGGTGGCGGTTGATCAGACCGCGGAGGACAAGCGTCGATTTTTTGTTACGAGTTATGTGGATGAAATATTGAGAACACTTCATCCGAGAATAAAGAAAACCAAACATAATATTGAAGTGGTAAGTGGTAACGATATCGAAATAAATAGCTACCCTGGAACCTTCGCACAAATAATAACCAATTTGATTATGAATAGCATTATTCATGCGTTTGATGAAAATGATCACGGTAATATTGTTATTGATATAAAACGAAAAGATGAAGGTATTATTGTATCATTTTCAGATGATGGGAAAGGTGTTGGTAAGGATGATATATCTAAGGTGTTTGACCCGTTTTTTACCACAAAAAGAGGTCGAGGGGGAACGGGATTGGGGTTACATATTGTATATAATTTGGTGACTCAAAAGTTGAAGGGACATATTAGATGTGAGAGTGATCTAGGAAAGGGAACTGTTTTTTATATTTATATTCCGTCCATAGTTGAATGAATCCAAGATGGTTTTACAAGTATTATGGGTAGAGGTAGAGGATTATGCAGAAAAATTCGGGCATGTTTGCCGATAGCTCAAATAGAAAAGAGAAGGAGCATGATGATGTGCCTTATAGACCATGGAATATCCTTATTGTCGATGATGAAGAGCAGGTTCATGCTGTGACCAAACTAGTGTTGACTGGATATAGGTTTGAAGATCGACCGTTACATTTTTTTCATGCATATTCAGCGAAAGATGCAAAAGATATATTGAATAATTGGAATGACATTGCACTTGTTTTACTTGATGTTGTGATGGAATCCGATCAAGCAGGGCTCAAATTAGCAAAATATATTCGCCAAGATTTAAAAAATAAATTAACACGTATCGTTTTGCGTACGGGACAGCCTGGTCAGGCGCCAGAAGAAAGTGTTATTGCCGAGTATGATATTAATGACTATAAGGATAAAACGGAACTTACGGCTACAAAGCTGAGAACACTGCTTTATTCTGTACTTAGATCCTATCGCGATATTGTTGCTCTCGATGAAAATAGAAAAGGCCTTGAATTGATTATTGATTCATCCGCTAAGATATATGAGATTCAGTCATTACAGAAATTTACCACAGCGGTTTTAATCCAACTTATTGCTTTAATTGGCCTTAATGAAGATTCGGCTTATATGCAGCCAATTTCAGCTTTTGCAACGGAAAGTGATAATAATGACTATAAGATTTTATCGGCAACAGGGAAATATTCATCATTTATTGATGAAACTGCTAGAAAAAAATTACCTAAAACGGTATGTGACAAATTAGATGAGGCACGTAAAAAAAGGAAGAATATATTCTGTGATGATTACTACATATTCTATTTTATGACGGCGCATGGTAAGGAAAATTTATTGTATATATCACATTATCGAGCGGTAGAGGACGTTGATCAATGCTTATTAGAAATATTCTCTAGTAATGCAGGGATTGCCTTTGAAAATGCCTATTTAAAGCAGGAGCGTGAGGAGTCGCAGCAAGAAATCGTGTATCTCTTGGGGGAGGCGGTAGAAACAAGATCCGAGGAAACGGGTAATCATGTTAAGCGAGTGGCTAAAATTTCTGAATTTTTGGCACTTAAGCTTGGTTTGACAGAAGATGTCGCCGCGAGGATAAAGGCGGCATCGCCTTTACATGATCTTGGTAAAATTGCTATTCCTGATTCTGTTCTTAATAAAAATGGAAAACTTTTACCTGACGAATGGGAGGTGATGAAAACCCATGCAGAAGTAGGTTACAAAATGTTGAAAAAATCAAAACATTTGACGTTAGAGTACGCTGCTATTATAGCCCATGAGCATCATGAACGTTGGGATGGCAGTGGATATCCCAGAGGCCTAGGTGGTGAGGCTATTCATTTATATGGAAGAATTACTGCGGTAGCTGACGTGTTTGATGCCCTTAACTCCGTACGCTGTTATAAGCCCATATGGCCACTAGAAAAAATAGAACAGTATTTTTCTGAAGAGCGAGGAAAGCACTTTGATCCAAAAATAGTGGATATACTTTTTGAATGTATGCCGGATATTATCAGTATCTGTGGACGGTTGCGAGATTGATGGCCATGAAAACTGATCCAGATAATGGAAACATATTTCATAACGGCTCAGCATGGAGGGTGCTTATCGTTGATGACAGCCCTGAAGTACATGAACTGACAAAATTGATTTTTGGACGATTTCGATTTGAAGATAAACCGATTGAATTCATTAGTGCTTATTCAGGTTTTGAGTCTCTTGAGCTATTGAGAAAGTATGATGATATTGCACTGGTATTACTTGATGTTGTTATGGAAAATGATCACGCAGGGTTGGATGTCGTAAAATCCATTCGAGAGGATCTAAATAATCAATTGATTCGTATCATTCTAAGGACGGGGCAACCCGGTCAGGCGCCAGAGGTTAAAGTTGCTATTGATTACGACATAAATGATTATAAAGATAAAGCCGACCTAACCTCGTCAAGACTAATTAGCTCGGTTGTAACGGCATTGAGAGGGTATCGAGATCTTTGTCGATTAGATAATATGAATGACATTTTGGAGGAAAAAGTCACGTCACGTACAGCTGATTTGGAGAAATCTAAAGAGGCTGCTGAGGCGGCGTCGCATGCAAAAAGTATATTTCTTTCCAATATTTCACATGAGATTCGCACGCCCTTGAATGCGATATTAGGGTTTGCTCAACTCTCGTTACGAAATGAAAAATTGCCGCTGGAAAATTTTGACATGATTCAGGCAATTGAAACTGCTGGTAATCATTTGCTAGATGTTATTAATGATGTTCTTGATTTGTCGAAAATTGAAGCGGGTGAAATGAAAACCGAAAAATCTGACTTCATTTTATCAAAGTTAATTGACGATATATCAATAATGTTTGACATGCGATGCGATCAAAAAAGTTTGAAGTGGACTTTGGTCAATGATTACAATAAAGATGTTGAGGTTAGGGGTGACCAAGGGAAGATAAGGCAAGTTTTGATTAATCTCCTGGGAAATGCGGTGAAGTTTACCGATAAGGGAAGCGTTGAATTACGGATATTTTCATCCAGTAATGATCAATTTGTATTTGAGGTGCAGGATACCGGGCTTGGTATTCCTGCTGTTGAGCAAGATCTAGTTTTTAATATGTTTCACCAAACTGCTGGTAATATACATGCTACTGGTACCGGGTTAGGGTTGTCCATTTCCAAGCGCCAAGCTGAGTTGATGGGAGGTACGCTGGCATTGGATTCTCGGTTGGGCGTGGGCAGCAAGTTCACTTTTTCTATTGAATTGCCAACAGCATCAAAAAAAGTATTGGTATCGGCGGCATCGGATAAGAATATACGGTGTCTGACTCCGGGTACGAATATTTCCGCATTGGTTGTTGATGATGTCGACGTTAATAGAGTCATGTTGAGTGGATTGTTGGTAGATCTTGGTGTAGATGTTGTGAGTGCAGCAAATGGACAGGAAGCGTTGGAGGAACTCCGAAAAAAAATGGTCGATATTGTATATATGGATATTAGAATGCCGATAATGAATGGTGATGAAGCGGTAAGAATTATTCGGGATGAATTTTCGAATGTAAATGTTACTTGTGTTGCTATTTCTGCTTACAGCATGGCCCATGAAATAGAATACTATTTATCAGTTGGTTTTGATCGATATATCTCAAAGCCATTTCATTTTGATGAAATTTATAAAACACTTAAAGAATTTTGCGGTGCTGATTTTGAATACGGTAAGGGCATTGATGGTGATAATGAAAGCGCCATCGCTGGTTTGAATGATTTTGGCAAGTTAGAGCTACCTGGGTTGTTTTATTCTGAATTGGTAGCCGCCGTTGAGTTGAACAGAATGACTAAGATTCGTCAATTGTTGGATGACCTGGGGCTAATCAGAAATGGGGGGGCGGAGCTTAAGGCATATCTGTCCTCGCTACTTGATAGTTACGATACAGGTTCAATGATTGAGGTTTTAAAGAAAATTGAATGTAATAAAGATGTTTAGAAAATTGCAATATTACTTGTAGAAATAGGGAGATAAATACTCATGGTTCGTACATCTATTAGTATTAAAAGTTCAAGAATATTAGTGGTTGATGATACGCCTGCAAACCTTGATTTGTTTAGCCAGATTCTAGAATCAGAAGGCTATCAGGTGTCATTCGCCACCAATGGAAAGGATGCATTGAAATTGGCGTCGTTGGATAAGCCAGACCTTATTTTATTAGACATCATGATGCCGGATATTGATGGTATTGAAACCTGTCGGCAGATGAAGCAACTTAGAGATATACGAGAGGTTCCTGTTATTTTTATTACTGCGAAAACAGACCGTAAAGATGTAGTGGATGGTTTCTCGGTAGGTGCTGTGGATTTCATAACGAAGCCTGTTCATCATGAAGAGGTATGCGCAAGAGTGCGTTGCCACTTGCAGCTTCAGGCCCTAATAAAATTAAGGGATGAGCTTATTTCAATGTTATGCAAACATAATGAACGTATTGAAGATCTTGTAGAAGAGCAAGGTAAAAAATTGCTACAGACAGAAAAGCTTGCAGCAATCGGTGATATGGTTGGTGAATTTACTCATGAAATTAATACGCCAGTAGGAATAGCGATTACGGCATTAAGTTATATGGCAGAACAGACAGAACTTATAACGAAAAGTTTTAATGAAAATACTCTTAATAAAGAAGACTTTGGTGCATTTTTGGATGCCAATACGGACTCCGTTGGTATTGCAAATACCAATCTAAATAGAATGGTAAGTCTTATTCGTAGCTTTAAGCGTGTCACAATTGATCAATGTACTGATGAACGTGTGTTGTTTGACTTGGGGGATTGTTTGTCGGATATCGTCGCGAGTATGCAGCCAAAGATAAGGCATTCTAAACATAAGATACAACTGGATTGTGACGATGAAATGCAAATTTATAGTTACCCCGGTATTTTCGCTCAAATCATTATTAATATGATAAATAATAGTATTTTACATGGCTTTGAAGAAACACAAGGCGGGAAAATATTATTAACAGCTCGCTTTGACGATGGCGCTTTGATCATAAAAATATCTGATGATGGCAAGGGTATAGAGGATAGCGTGCTAGACAAAATATTTGACAAGTTTTACACTAGTAAGAAGGGTGAAGATGGATCTGGCCTTGGGCTTCACATCGTAAAAGGGTTGGTTAGAGATACACTTGGTGGAAGTATAATTTGTCGAAATGTCTTGCAGGGCGGTTGTGAATTCAAGATTGATATCCCGGAGGATAACTTGATTGAATCACATTTGGAACAGAAGATAAAAGTTAGTTGATTTTCCTAGTGCGAGGTCAGATCAATGTTTGGTAACACCAATAGAAGATTAGAAGTGAATGATTCACTTTCTTCCCATCGTGGTAGTTCACTTTTATTTCAGACGACAGAAAAGCGAACAAAAAAAACCAGTGAAGACACATTTTCTGTATTGATTGTGGATGATATTGTTGATGTCCACAGGCTTACAAAAATGGTTCTGAAAAATTTCGAATTTGAGGGTAAATCTCTCAAGTTGTTGAATGCCTACAGCGCCAAAGATGCCATTGATCAACTATCGCGTAGTGAAGATATCGCTGTTGTTTTGTTGGATATCGTGATGGAGTCGTCAGATGCCGGGCTTCAAGTGGTTAACCATATCCGTAACGTTTTACATGACAATACGGTTCGAATAATTTTACGAACGGGCGAGCCGGGTGCAACACCAGAAAAATCAATTATTCTTGAATATGATATCAATGATTATTTGTCAAAAGCTGAAATAACTTCTACCAAACTTACCATGTCCTTGGTAACAGCGCTTCGATCTTATAGAGATATAAAGCGAGCGAGCGAATTACAGGAAGCAAAATTGAAGGCTGAGGGTGATTCTCGGGATGCACTCGCTGCCTCATTAGCGAAGTCCCAGTTCTTGGCTCATATGAGTCATGAAATTCGTACACCTATGAATGGTATTTTGGGTATGGCTGATGTATTGCTTACGTCTGGCTTAAATAAAGAACAAAGTGAGTATATCGGAATTATAAGAAGTTCGGGTTCATCATTGTTAACGATTATTAATGATATTTTGGATTTTTCAAAAATAGAAGCCGGGAAAATGGACTTGGATGTTGTGCGATTTAATCTGCATAGCTTGATATCCGAAATTCATTCGCTTTATCGAATAGAAGCGAAGAAAAATAATTTGTTATTTGATATCGCTATAGATTCCAATATACCGATGCAAGTCTATGGTGATCCTATTAGACTGCGCCAGATACTGCAAAATCTTATTAATAACGCAATGAAATTTACTGATTCTGGTGGAGAGGTGCATTTATCGGTTGTACGTTTGCCAAATGTAGATAGGGGTATTCGAGAAACAGAGGATGATACGTTAAATCTGCAATTTTGTGTCACCGATACCGGTATTGGTATTGCCACAGAGGTACAAAGTACGCTCTTTTTACCCTTTATTCAGGGCGATGCATCTACTACCCGAAAATATGGTGGTACAGGATTAGGTTTGCAAATTTCAAAGAATCTTTGTGAGTTGATGGGAGGGGACATCAGTATTGTTAGTGAGGCAGGCAAGGGCGCAACATTTGTGTTTAATATCAAGGTAGGTGTTGTTGAATGTGACCTTGGAATCCAAAGTGAAGGCGATATGTACCCTCAGCCCGATAGGGAAGCAAAAGACATATTTGTTTTGGTTGTAGAAGATAATATCGTTAATCAGAAAGTCGCAACAGCATTGCTTGGTAAGTTGGGATACCACTTTATTGTTGTCAATAATGGGAAGGAAGCGGTAGCAGCAGTACAGCAGGATAAGTTTGATCTAGTGCTGATGGATTGCATGATGCCAGTGCTTGACGGATATGATGCGACGATTCAAATTAGAGGGGTAGAAGAGTTTGCACGATTGCCCATTATTGCAATGTCAGCGAGTGCCTTGCCTATTGAAAGGCGAAAATGTGCAGAGTCAGGGATGAATGACTTTATATCTAAGCCTGTTGATCTGGCGACATTGAAGAAAACGCTTCGGAAGTGGCATTAATTCTTCCTAACCTATTTTTCTAAAGCATAATTTCTAGTGTTTACTTGTGTGGTTTTATGTCGTCTTACGTTGTCTTTTTCTTATATATGCAATGCTATTGCAAAATAGATGCAAAATAGATAATATCAGATCAGTTAATCATCTTTAATGCGTCTATATAACGCGATCATGGTGGCGAAAATGCCCGTACAGGGTGTTAATCGCCATTACTTGCAACCATTACTTTGAAAAAACGTGATTTATGGATACAAGATATAGCAAAGAACAAGTTGCGCTACGACAAGAGCTTCGAGAGTACTTCACCGGGATAATGACGCCTGAGCGAGTATCTGCTTGTATTGGTAAAGAGGGAGGGCCAACGTTTCGAGGCATTGTTGAGCATTTGGGTTCCGATGGTATGTTAACCCTTGGTTGGCCTGTGGAGTACGGCGGTAAAGATTATGGTGCCGTTGAGCAGCTTATTTTGTTTGAAGAGGCGTGGAAGACCCATACACCGTTTCCCCTCATCACACTAAATTCTGTTGCGCCTTCCATTATGCGATTTGGTACTGATGCACAGAAAGACGAATTTCTCCCCGAAATATCCCAAGGTAAAGCCTTGTTCGCAGTGGGCTACAGTGAGCCCGGTTCCGGTACGGACTTAGCCTCTCTACAAACCAAAGCGGAGTTTGATGGAGAGAACTGGATTATTAATGGCTCAAAGGTTTGGACCAGTGCAGGCCATGATTGTGAGTATATATGGTTAGCAGCACGCACTAGCTCTGATGGTAAACGCCCCTCTGATGGCATTACGCTATTTATTGTTGATGCAAAGGATCCGGGGTATTCCCATGCACCGATTCATACCATCGCAGGTGTGGATACAAATGTAACTTATTACGAGAATGTTAAGGTGTCTCCGGATCGAGTTGTAGGTGGTGTGAATGGCGGTTGGAAGGTGATTACCTCACAGCTTAACCATGAACGTATCGCGTTGGCGGCCATGTCGATCATGGCACGTAAGCAGTTCTCTTATGTCATGGATTTATTAAAGAAAAAGGATCGTAACGGTAACAGACGTCTTGACGATCCATTGGTTTCAAGCAGGGTTGGCGCTATTTACGCACGGCTTGAATCCATGGAAGTAATGAATTTACGTTCTGCCAATATGTTGGATGATGGCAAGATGGATGTTGCATTAGCATCCGGCGCAAAGGTCATTAATACGTTAGAACAAATTAAGGTGCTTCGAGAGCTTATTGAGCTGGTGGGTGAAGATGCCATTGTTCAATTTGAAAGTGATGGCGCAATTTTTGGTGGGCATTTGGAATACGATTATCGTTCTGCCCAAATCATGACAATTGGTGGAGGGGTGTTGGAAGTTATGCGTTCAATGACCGCCTCGTTAGGTTTAGGTATGCCTAACACCATTGCATAATTTAGGTATCGTATTTAGGGGATTATTGTGAATTTTACTTATACAGAAGACCAGCTCGCCATTAAAGATGTTGCCGATAAGATTTTTAGAGATATGGCGGCGGACGATAAAATCAAGGTGTGCTTTAGTGAAGATAAACCTTTTCACAAAGCACTATGGAAAACCTTAGGTGAAAGTGGACTAATTGCTGCGACGTTACCAGCTGAAGTTGGCGGCTCGGAAATGGGCATGACAGAGCTATCCCTTGTGTTAGAAGCTCAGGGCTCATCTGTTGCTCCCATTCCATTTGTGGAAACGGTTGTTGAATGTGCAATGCCAATTGCTCAGTTTGCAAATGCTGAGCTGCAGCAAAGAGTGTTACCTAGTGTAAGTGCTGGTGATACGGTGTTAAGTGCGGTGCGTCCCTATAGCGGATTGCAAGATTTTCAGCCGTTAACGGTTAAAGCTGACGGTGATAACTGGGTGCTCAATGGAGTGAGTGCTTTGGTATCTTACGCCCCATTGGCCAATGGTTTTTTAGTGGTTGCTCATAATGAGACTAAGCAAGGTGCTTCGTGGGTGGGGTATTGTGATGCAAATATTTCAGGTTTAACGCAAGTTAAGCAAAACTCAAGTACGAGTGAGGCGGTTGCTCAGTTAACATTTGAAAATGTTGTTATTACTGCAAAAGACGTTATTGCTGTTGATGAAAAAGCGGAAGAGCTAATTGAGTGGCAAGCACAACGTACTTATGCAGCTATTGCTTCACAACAAATTGGCGTGTTAAAAGACGGATTACGCCGCGCCGCAGAATATACAACGGAACGAAAACAATTTGGGCGACCATTGTCAAAGTTTCAGGCGGTAGCTCAGCAAGCAGCAGATGCTTATATGGCAATTGAAGCATTGCGAGGTGTTAGTTGGCGTGCGTTGGATGATATAGATTCAGGTCGTGATGCGGCGTTGTCGGCACGTGTTGCAAAATTTTGGGTGTGTGAAGCAGGCCATATTGCAGGGCATATATTTTTGCACATTCACGGTGGAATTGGCCAGGATTTGGATTACCCCTTGCATCGGTATTTTACCTGGGCAAAGCGTAATGAAAACTACCTAGGTGCGGCGACAAAACAGTCAGTTGCGTTGGGTGATATTATTAAGGCGGCTCCGGAAAAAGTGGCGATATAAGTTATTAAGTAAGTAGAACTAAAAAAGCCGCTAAAATTAGCGGCTTTTTTAGTTCTACTTACTTAATAAAATTCCTAGGCGGACGTTAGAGTGCCAGAAAATTTCATTTTTGCCATGGCAACTTTAACAAAGCCGCTCATATTATTCGCTTCGTCTAATGTGGCAGTATACTTAAGTGTTAGCTTCATGGGTTTAGTTGTTTTGCTCTTCCATGTTAGTGTTTCACCATCAAAGTTACCATCTTCAATATCCTGAACGCCATATTCTTCGCTGTTCATGGTGCCTGTCAGTGTTTCACCGTCAGATTTAAGCGTAACGATACTTTTTTGCTTGCCACCAGGAACAGATACTGCAAAATCCCAAACGTGATCAATAACTTTAGACATAATACTTTCCTCTTAACGAAATAGGTTTGTTGTTGTTTTGTTAGCTGTTACGAATAACGTGAATTGGCTATTCAGCATACGCCGTATACTTGGTAGACTATACACTCTATAAAACGATATTGTCATCAGTTGTATGTAAAAGTATCAAACGATTAATAAAAATAATAACTATCAAAAATAATAGCTTCTAAAAAATAATAATAGGCCTTTAATGTGAAAATTTATCGAAGTCTACAGTCGTTATTTAGTGTACATAAATCAAATTCATCTTTGTCCGTGTGGCTGTTGCTATCTCTTGCTGTGATTGCAGGCTGTCAAGGTGAGTCGGCTCCAGAGATCCCTGTAACCCTTAAAGATTCTGTGGTTGTTGATTCGGGAGTATACGGAAGCGGGGAGCAAAAGCGACTTGAATACTCAGAAGAGCGTGATCCTTGCAGTATCTATAACCCTCTTCGAGATCCATTTTTTGGTGATACCCATGTGCATTCTGAACGCTCATTAGATGCAGGTATTCAAGATACACGAACATCCCCTGCTCAGTCTTACGAGTTCGCTAAGGGGAAAACCTTAGGGTTGCAGCCATGGATTGATGATGACACCGCGTTGCGTTCAGCAACAATCAGTCGACCGTTGGATTTTGCGATGGTATCTGATCATGCAGAGTTTTTTGGTGAGACCGTATTATGTCAAACCCCCGGTGTGGATGATGAGGCTTACAATAGCGAAAAGTGTAGCAATTTTAGAGATGACCCAAGAGGAGATTTTGTTAATTGGAATTTAAAATACTTGGGCAATATTTTTCAAAATGACGGAGTGATGAAACGCTTTGAATTTTGTGGTGAAAATGGCAAGAAGTGTTTAGATGCATCGGAGTCGGTTTGGCAAGAGATGATCACTGCTGCGGAAGATGCCTACGATAAAACAGATGAATGTGGATTTACCGCGTTTGTCGGGTATGAATATACTGGGGCACCGTTATCGTTTAATTTACACAGAAATGTCGTATTTAAAAATGCAGATGTTCCTGGTCAACCGTTGGGGTACATGGAATATTCAAAACCAGAGAACCTATGGAAAGGGTTGGACAAATATTGTAATGAAGATACCAATTGTGAATCACTAACAATTCCTCATAACTCCAATATGAGTGGGGATATGATGTTTCGTCGAGACAAATATAATATTCAACGCACAGATTTTACGCCAGATTATGTGCAGTTACGGAACAAATATGAGCCGCTGTTGGAAATTTATCAACACAAAGGGGATTCGGAATGCCAGCGCGGAGGGAAAAATGGTGCCGATGAGTTTTGTGGGTTTGAAAAGTTCCCATTTAATAACTTGATTGCAGATCGTTTCAACGGGTTTTTAACGGGAGAGCCTGGAGAACAAAGCTTTTTACGTTATGCATTGGCTGAAGGACTAAATCAAGAAAACATCCATGGTGTTAATCCGTTTAAGTATGGTGTGGTAGGTAGTACGGATACACATCTGGGCACCCCGGGTTTGGTAGATGAAGCGGAGTACCCAGGTCATGGTGGTGCAGGTGCTGATAATGGCGGAAGCACTGAAGTTGCCACTGGTTTGACTGACTTAATAAGTTTTGGCCCCGGAGGTTTGGCGGTATTGTGGGCAGAAGAAAACTCTCGTGATTATCTATTTGATGCAATGCAGCGAAAAGAAACACATGCTACCAGCGGCCCAAGAATTTTAGTGAGAATGTTTGCGGGATGGAGTGACAATGAAAGTGGTAGTGATGAAAAAAGCAGTGAGTTAACAGAGCAAGCATTGTGTGACGGGTTTGCTTTTGATGAAACGGGTGAGGCATTACGAATTGGAGCCTTTCCATCAGAGGGAGACCGATACGGTGTACCTATGGGTTCAGACTTGCCAGCGTATCCAGGTCATGGTTCGCCAGTGTTTGCAGTAGCAGCATTACGCGATAGAGATAGCAGCCAGGGTTTGCAACGGATTCAAATTGTAAAAACCTGGATTGATGAAACCGGTGAGAATTTTGAACAGGTTTTTGATGTGGTGGGTGCTGGTTTGAATGGCGTTGAGTCATCAGCAAGTGTTGACCTGAATACCTGTGTTGCGAGTCAGCCGGATAAAAAAGAGGCATTATGCAGTGTCTGGAAAGACCCGTCTTTTAATGCGTCACAAGACGCAGCGTATTATGCGCGAGTATTAGAAAATCCAAGTTGTCGTTGGGCATGGCGCCAGTGTGTTGCTTATCTAAATACCACATCGTTTTCTAATATGAGAGAAGCGTGTGCGCATCCTAGTCAAATGGATTCAGGGTTTAACGAATGTTGTTTGCATGAGTACGTTGCCGATGTGTTCCCGGGTAACACGATGAAAACCCAAATAGGTATTTACCCTGCGACAACACAAGAACGGGCGTGGACATCTTCTATTTGGTATAACGCCATTTCATCATCAGAACGTAGCCAATAATTTATGATGATATTGCGTCAGTTAATGATGTTTCTTGCTGGCGCGTTGTGTCTATTAGGTTTTGAATATGCAGTGGAGGTCATCGGCATCACCTCTTGGGGGGATGATTCGAGGAAAGTGGTGGTTATCACCCAGGCTGATGCTAGGCAAATCAGGCGGGAATTAGCTGAGAAAATCGGTGCTGATCCAACACCATTACAGCTTGAGTCCGCAATTGACCATGCGGTTGAAAATGAGATTCTGGTAAATGAAGCATTACTAATGGGGCTTCATAATATAGATTCTGTTGGGAAAAGACAAATCGGACGAGATGCTTTTTGAGAATGCAAAATCTCTGGGTATGTTTAGGAACGATATTGTTGTTCGGCGCCGATTGATAGAGCGAATGAAAAAAATTATTGCTAGTCAAGTAGCTGATACGCCAACAAAAGAAGTGTTGTTGCAGTACTTTGATGAATCTAGAGACAGGCATGAGCCGCGTTACCAGCGTGAAAAAGCTGTACGTTTGGTGCATGGTTATTTTACAACCTCAAAGTACTCTATTGATAAGATTGAGGCGCTATATCACCAATGGATTGGTGGTGAGTTAAGTGACAAGGCAATGCAATTGTTGGCGGATTCTGTGGTAGTGAATAGTGCAGCGTATATCACCGACAAGGCAATAAATAAGTTGTTTGGCGAGGATGTTCTGGAATTAATCGCGGATGTTATGCAGAGCGCCGCTAGCCATGATTCTAATCATGGGATTTTACCTATACAGAAAAAGGCTGTGGGTTATCATTTTATTCGTATTATCAATATTCGTCCCAGTCAGTATCGACCCTATGTTGAAATAGAAAGTCAGTTAAGGGCAGATTTTATTGATGAAAAACGTAAGACTCAGTTGGTGTCTACGCTGGCGGAATTGAGGGCGGAATATGATGTTATTCAATAAATACCTTCTTACTATATCAATGTTAATTTTTGCGTTGATGCTCGGCCTAGGTTTGCCATCGGGATTGTTCGCACACCCATTGGCGCCAGCGTTGATAAAAATCGACGTGCAACCTGAAGGTCGAGTGAAAGTCTTATGGAAAGAGTCGATTGCCAAGACGGCGAATGTTAATCTTTTTCCGGTTTTTCCTCAGGGCTGTAAGAGATTAAGTGAACCAAATGTTTCCAGCGTTAATTCAGGCATGTTGTATGAGTGGGAAATGTTATGCGATGAATTATGGGTCGGGGAAAGGATTGTTATTCAAGGTTTGTCGGCAGTAGATGCGACAGTATTGATGGATTATGGTGATATCGGTGGGGAAAGAACCTCCGTTCTTCTGACGCGACACCAGTCAAGTTTTATTATCCCTGAAACCGTCACCATTTTAAAAACTATTGAAAGTTATACGTATTCTGGTGTACTGCATTTTCTTTCCGGTTGGGATCATTTGTTGTTTGTTTTTGGGTTATTTGTTCTTTTATATCAACAACGTAGAAAAATGTTATTGGCAGTCACTGCTTTTACCGTAGGTCACAGTGCATCACTTATTTTTATTGGGTTAAATTTGGCTCCAGCAGTGGGTGTTTGGATTGAGATTCTTATTGCGTTAAGTATTACATTTTTGGCGTTGGAAATTCTAAATGTAAGTGCCAATGTTAATGCAAATATTAGTGCCAATACTAATACAAAGAGCTTTGTTTTGGGCATTAAGGACCACCCTTATCGACTAACCGCCTTTTTTGGCCTTATTCATGGTTGTGGTTTTGCGTTGGTACTAAAGGAAATGTTATCAAATACATCGGGTAAGTTGTTACCATTGATTTCATTTAATATCGGTATTGAGCTCGGTCAGTGTATAATGCTGTTGTTTTTCATAGGCACTTCTATTCTCTTAAGAAAGTTGAGTCAGTTGCCTAGGAATAAAACTCAGTATCAAATGCTATATAATCGAGCAGCACAGCAGACAATGTCATTCTGGGGTTATAGTTTGGGAATAATGTCCATGTATTGGGTGGTTATTCGAAGTGTCGATATCTTTTAGGTAGCGTAGTTTATTTCGAATTAGTAGTTTGATTTTTGTTTGTGTTGATAGGAGGTTATATGACGGGAAATACAGTATTTGATTATTTGCTGATAGGGGTTTTTGTTGCTGCGGTAGTGTCTGCACTATCGTTGATATTTATTGATGCACCTTATGGTCGACATAAGAAAGGCGGGTGGGGTCCAACAATCAATACACGATTAGGTTGGGTATTGATGGAGTCACCGGCATCGTTGGTGTTTTTGTACTTTTTTGTTGTAGGTGATAACAATACGTCTATTGTGAGTTTGATACTGCTTGTTATGTGGCAATCACACTATTTTCATCGATCCTTTATTTATCCTTTCCAAATCAAGGTTAAGCCGGGAGATAGAGTGCCCGTTATGGTGATCTTTATGGGTGGGTCTTACTGTGCGATTAATGGGTTTTTAAATGGCTCCTATATTTCAACCTATGCGGAGCACCTTGATGATCAATGGCTGACTGATCCTAGGTTTGCACTTGGTATTATTTTGTTCTGTTTTGGTTATTATTTGAATAAAAAATCGGATCAGATATTACGGGATTTAAGAAAGGATTCTACAGAAGGGTATAAAATCCCTTATGGACTCGGCTACAAATATGTATCCATGCCCAACTATCTAGGTGAAATATTAACATGGACGGGTTTTGCACTTGCCGCTTGGTCATTGGCAGGGGTGTCGTTTGTTATCTTTACTATGGCGAACTTGGTGCCTCGTGCGATAACAAATCACAAATGGTACCTAGAAACGTTTTCCGATTATCCGAAAGATAGAAAGGCAATATTCCCTAAGATTTTGTAATGTTATTCAGTAGGTTGGCGTTATAGATATCCAGCCTACTGAATGTTTCGTTTGATAACTTACATTAGTGTTAACTGATAGTCGCCCCTGCAAAAATGATTTTTGCATTATCGTCTTTAATCTCGCTAACAACGGTAGAGCTGACAGTAAACTTCGTTTTAACCATCACCCATTGATCATTTTGTTTTTCATACTCATCAGCGTACGATCCAGCAAGCTGTGTTAGGTTCTTAGATTCCGTATTGACTTGATAAAAGTACAAATCCCAAGTGGCAGATGCTTTTTCTGCATTGATCCAGTGTATCTGTGGGTTTTGTCCATGGTGCATATCAATCGTGTGTTTGTTGCAAGCCATTGCTTGAAATACATCTATGAATGACTCTCTATCTAAAAAGTTACCAATGGCACCGTAGTCAATCACGGTTTTGTTAGTGGAAAAGCAATCACGAATCCCTTCAATGTCTTTTACGTCACAGCTGTGTAGATATTTAGCCTTAAGCTGTTTGATGGCTTCAATATCTTCTAATCGTTGAATGCGTTCTTCTAATGAGGGCATTATTGTCTCCTTGGGAGTAATAAAAAAGCCGTCGACATACGTTAATATCGACGGCTCCGGGTGCCAAAAAATATTGGCACCAGCTATTCTGATGAAGTAGTGAGTTAAGCCGGTTCGTTTTGTTTGTTTTCTTCTTCTTCAAGCATTTCAACCATGGCATCACGCATCTTAAACTTCTGGATTTTTCCCGTTACTGTCATTGGGTATTCAGTGACAAAGCGGATAATACGTGGCACTTTGAAGTGAGTGATTTTATCTTTGCAGTACGCTTTTATATCATCTTCAGTGGCAGATTGACCGTCACGTAATTGAACCCAGGCGCAGACTTCTTCACCGTATTTCTCATGGGGAATGCCAAAAACTTGAATTTCTTGTATGGCAGGGTGAGAGTATAAAAATTCTTCTACCTCACGAGGGTAAACGTTCTCTCCACCACGAATAATCATATCTTTAATACGACCAACAATTTTCACGTAACCTTCTTTGTCCATAATGGCTAAGTCACCAGAATGTAACCAATTTGCGGCATCAATAGTTTCTGCGGTTCTTTCTGGATCGTTCCAGTAACCTTGCATAACGGAATATCCGCGACAACAAAGCTCACCTTTTTCACCCAGAGGGACAACCTTACCGTTTTCATCAACGATTTTTATTTCTTGATGAGGCCCAACTTTTCCTACCGTCTCACAACGCTTATCGATAGGTGCATCAATAGCGGTCATATGATTCACTGGGCTGGTTTCTGTTTGCCCATACATGATTGTGATTTCGCTCATGTGCATTTTTTCAATAAGGCGTTTCATCACTTCGGCTGGGCAAGGGCCGCCAGCCATAATACCGGTGCGTAATGAGCTAAGGTCAAATTGGTCAAATTCCGGTGCTTCAAGCTCTGCAATAAACATGGTGGGAACACCGTGCAATGCAGTACATTTTTCTGCTTCAATAGTTTGTAAAACACTGAGAGGGTCAAAAGCATCATTAGGGAATACAGCGGTTGCCCCTTGACTTAAACACGCTAAGTTACCCATGACCATACCAAAACAATGATACAGCGGAACAGGAATACACAAACGGTCTTGATCCGTTAAACGCATACCTTCTGCAACTTGAAAGCCATTATTGAGAATGTTGAAGTGCGTTAACGTTGCGCCTTTTGGACTGCCTGTTGTGCCACTGGTGAACTGAATATTAATGGCATCATCAGGTTGTAGGGTCGGGGCTAGGGCCGCAAGTTGTGCTGTCTCTTCAACGCCACCACTGTTGCAAACGTCTGCAAAGTTCATCATACCCGGGGACTTCTCGTCACCCATACGAATGATTAATTTAAGGTGTGGGAATTTTTCTGAATTTAATTGCCCTGGCTTACAGCTAGATAACTCAGGTGTTAGCTCTTCTAACATCTTTAAGTATTGACTCGATTTGAAACTTTCAGCCGTGATGATAACTTTCGATTCTACTTTGTTAAGAGCGTATTCCAGTTCATAGACACGGTAAGCCGGATTGATGCACACCATGATTGCACCGATTTTTGCAGTAGCGAACTGCGTTAAACACCACTCAATGCGATTGGGTGACCAGATGCTTACGCGGTCTCCAGGTTTAACACCTTGCTTTAATAACCCTGTTGCAAGGGCATCCACTTGCTTTTGGTATTCTTTAAAGCTCCAACGGATATCTTGGTGTCGGACAACAACCGCTTCTTTGTCAGGAAACTGTGCAGCAATACGGTCAAAACAGCTGCCTATCGTTTCGTACAATAATGGCTGGCTGGCTGAGCCGCCTAGATAGCTTTGATTTTGCGGTGTTAGTGTCATGGTTGTGTCCTATTGTCTTTATTGAAGTATCAGTCGCATAACAATACATTAGCTAAATAAATTAGTTAAGTGTTTGGTTTTTGCTCTAGCCTATCAATAACGGGGCTTTGCTGGTTACTTTCGATTGTAGAGCCAATTAAAAATCAAATAAACATTTATTTTGCAATAATGTTGCATAATTGGATGGGTGAGCGAAAATGGCTGGATTGTAGAGGTGTGGTGATTGACTAAATGCTTTCAAATTGGCTTTCAAAGCGGCCTTAATCAGAGCCGCCTTAAATTGAGAGTATCAATGCTGAAGAGTTTTAGGATTCTTCGTTTTCCGGTAACTCTGCAAACATCTTACGTGCAAGTGATGTCCAGTCTTCGATAAGGGCCTTTGCAATAATAGATTGGCCTGGATTGCTTTTACCCGCTGCCTGCTCTTGTGCCATAAGCCCCTCGACGATACTGCGAACCTGAAAGGAGTCCAAGGTAACCCGAAAATAATCAGAATGTGGGTTGTTTTGTTGAGAGGCTTCTTTGAGTAAAGGATCGCCACCAGTGATGTTACGTACGTTTAAGGCGAGTTGAGCATTTTGTGGGCGGATGAGGTCATAGGTGAGCTTAAGGCTGCCCCGGCTAAAAATATCAGGGGCTTTTACGGTACCTGGCTTTGATTCATCTGCCATGTTGTTGTCTCAGTTGTGGTGGGATAAGGCTGTACCTAAAACTACGCCTATAGATAATTAACCGAGTTTAGACGTTTCGTCAACAATAAGTGATAAAAATCAGATACCTAAGCTTAATGTGTAAGTTAGATTAGGTTTGACGCTTTATATGGGGCAACCTTGGGGTAGAGCTCCTAATGGCACTTAAAGGCTTTTTTAAAAATCACAGCTGACTTCAGAGGAGACCTTACCAAGCAAAATGGGTGGAATGTTCGATATTGAATGATTTTTGACGTATTTATATGGATGGTGTCACCAAACAAATGATATTCGAAGATAAGCGAGTGGCAGGGTTGTCTATATTTGATTAGAATGCGCGCCATCTATCTTACAGCCTAGAGTAAATTCCATGCAGACGTTTTCATTTCATTTACAGTGCCATATCAGTGCTCCCCCAGAACCAATTTTTGCCATGCTTATCGACCATGAAGGTTATCGTTTTTTTCCCGGCTTTCTGACATCGAAATTGATACGAGAAGGTGTCGAACACCGCGACGGTGTAGGGGCACGCCGTGCTGGGTGGTTTAAAGGAACCCATGTAGTTGAGGAAGTGTTGAAATGTGAGCCACCGTGTCGCATCGAATACCGAACTATCAAGTGCACGATACCTCTGAAGCACGACCGAGGCGTGATTGAGCTAGTGGCAAATGGCACTGGAACTGATGTCAGCTGGGTGACCAGTTATGGTGTGGCGGTGCCGGTTATTGGTGATTTGCTGGGGCGAATGACACGCGCAAGTGTGAACAAATCCATTGGTAATATTCTTAAGCACGTGAAGCGAGAAGTTGAGCGGGCGCAGGGTTGCTTGGCGTTAGCGGAATCCAGCAATATTTAATTTTTTTGGCTAATCTCTCGAGAAATATTGTCGAAAGACTTTGCTGATTTATTTCCTCCGCCCTCACTCCCTCGTTAAGTATTAACTTGGGGGGCGGGCTTCAATAATGAGAGTAATCGGCGCGTAAAATTCGCCAATGTACTTACCTGAACAGCATAGTCACGCTACCTACCGAAGCCACTAAGGCATAACATCAGATTTTTACATGATGTTACTGACTGCTACAAAACCGTACCCATAACCATACATTTGTTCAAATTGTGAACAGGTTCACGCTGTTATACTGCTTGCCGATTCATTCACATGTCCCCATGCAAGCGTCCTAACTTCGCTGACATTGACACTTTTGCTCCTTGAGGTTTATATGAAATTTTTCAGCAAACTAGTAAGTGCCACTCTTTTAACAGCGATTATTTCTACTACTGCACACGCAACGTTGATTGAAAACGGCAGTTTTGAAAACATTGGCGGTAGTACAGCCATCGGTGGTTACGGTTCTTCTTCCTCTTGGCAAATATACTCTTCTCTACCTAGTTGGGAAGCAAGTCAGAACATGGAAATTTGGACTAACGACTTTATCGTTCCTGCATATGACGGGAACAATGTATTGGAGTTAAATGCTCACCCTGCCAGCGCGGGCGGTATGTTTTCAATCTATCAATCTTTTGAAACGGTTATTGGCCAGGAATACGAACTTTTATTTGCCGGGCGTAAGCGTCACGCGAATTCAGATGAAGCCTTTATGGTCTCAGTAGCAGGCCTGACGGATAGTATATATAACCAAGCTTGGGGTACGTGGACAGAATATAGCTACGGTTTTACGGCGACATCTGCGCTATCAACGTTAACATTTACATCGTTAGACGGTGGAAGTGATACGACAGGTAATATTTTTGATGCCATTAGCGTAACGTCAGTACCAGTACCAGAACCAAGTTCACTTGCACTTTTTCTGTTTGGATGTATTGGTTTAGGTCTTCAGCGCAAAAACCAGAATAGAGCAATGAAATAATTAGCTTATAAATTGATACAGCTCATCGAAGGTGGCGCAGTGTTTCCTTGCGCCTTTTCGAATCCCAATCACAGCCCCCTAACAAATCTATAAATATATTTGTGTCAAGTAACCTTATAGTATAAGGTTGCTTCTACGTGGCAGTATTTTCCTATCAGTGTTGGAATGTCGTTATTCCTTTCAACGCTATTTTTTAGGAAATACATACAATGGCCTTCACTGATAATTCCGATCTTTACGGAGCAGTAAATGAGGCAGGCATCAATCTGGTAGTCAAACATCTTAAGCGCCAGAGGCCATCCTTATTTAATTACGGTACTGAATTTATTGCAAAAACCCCCAAGCTACACTGTCATTCTATTGATGCAGATCCTATGGTGTTACTTCGCAATAATCCCTTAATGAGTATTGAGTCACCGTTACCAATTTTGGGAACCAACAACCTATTGAGTCTGCATTACTGCATTCAGTTTGTTAATGCGCAGATTGATTTCCATAAAAGTAATGCGATTACATTACCCAGTGAGCTTGGAGAATTACCAGAGCAACACTTTGCAATCACTGCGAAAGTTTGTGCCGGTTTGGGCTGTCCTGATGATAGATTGACAGACTATATTGAAGCTTTTATGGATTCATTTTATGAAGCCATTTCGCTAGATGATATTGTTGCAGGAAAATCTACAGCGAATATTGCAGGGTTAAAGACTCACCGTAAACGTCCTGATCCGATTACCATACCGGTTGACCGACTTGAGTGCTTTTGTCTTGAAGTTTTTGCCGTGTGTCATATCGAAACTCGCAAAGTGGGTAATCAACATATTTTCTCCCCCAAGCTAGATAACATTGAAATTGTTAATCTTGCCCCCGAGGGTCTTGAAAACAGTATTGAGTGCTACGCTGAACAGGTTATTCGCTTAGGCCTTTTACCACGCATCAGAATAGCATTAGAAAAGCTTGTGTTTGATCAATTACAAATTGTCAATGTTGCAATCAAACCAGCAGATTCTGTGGCGACTAACCCAGCAATTGAAGATGATGAACTAAAAGTTTTTATCGATATGGAGGTCTCATAACATGGCGCATTTAACAATAGCGACATCAGAAACAGCCGTACAAAAGTTATTTAACGGCATTCGTGATAATTTTTCAATTGATGAATCGGATAGTGTTGACTTTGGGCCCTTTACCGCAGGGTATGAAGTGGCATTCCACCTTGAGGGCGGGGATGTTGATATGCAAGCAGACAACTCAATCGTGGTTAAAGAGCTCGATATAAAATGGGACAAGTTGCGCTTCTATGCGGGTATTGATATTCCTGAACTATGCATTGGGGGTTTTTGTATTATTGCACTACCATTCGTTGGTTGCGTGTTACGAGCACCTGAAATCTGTATCTTCGAAGATGACCCCGACATAGGTATTGACCTTGATTTAAATGGATTGCTGACATCTGAAATTTCACTGGCGGCTAAACCAGACCTGCAATATGTGGTTAATCCTGCTAGACCTGCCGGTATGAATTGGTTGGATGCGGAAGATGCTAATTTGGCCAATATGTGGAAATTATTTATTGATCCTGAATGGGTGGATATTGATATTTTTGATTGGTCGGACATCGTCGGCGATTTGTTGGAAAATGCATTAGATAATGCGATCGATGATTTACTTTTCTTTTTACCTGGTTGGGCAAAAGATCTTATTAGCGCAATTCTTGGGCCAGTGATTGATTTGGTTCGGGGTATTCTTGATATCGGCGATGATATTGATGAGTGGCTGTCCGATTTACTAGGGGTTAGTTTAGGATTGTTTGATTTAATCATTACTGCGGTAGCGGATTTACTTGCAGATCAATTTCCATTGATTGAAATAGAAGACCCTTTTCCCATTTTGCCGTATCAAGGGAGTTTAATTCCGGTAAAACTTCCAATAGAGGATCTAGATGTCACTTTTACCGAAGATGAATTGGTGATAACCGCAAGTATTGGAGAAACGTTATGAGCGCTAAAATCAATCGACACCTTATCAAACAAACCCGCTTTGATAGTGGCAGCTTAACGCAATTGGGGTTTGTCGCTCACCAGTATAAAACATCTGGACGCTATAAAGTTGATGTATATCGAGAAAACGAATTGCGAACCTCTTGCTATATTGATGTGGATACAGACAATGAATCACTACAGGCGAGTATTGAGCTTTCAGGCTTAGAGTTAGGCATTAATACGTCAAAAAAAGGTTCTTGTTGTGATAGCAATGTGAAAATTTATAAAATTAACCGTGAAGGTTATGCTTTATTTTATGTGAACAAAGGTGCTGGGAAATACCATGTCAAAAGCTATTACCTTGAATCAAGAGGTGAAAGCTATTTGTTTGATAGTACGACATTAAATAAGGGTGATCTATTTGGTCTAACCTTGTTGCGGCCTGGGCGTTATCAATTACGTGATGGTAACAGTAACCCGTTATCTTCTCTTGTCGTGGAAGCAGTGAAACCTCTCGAGAAAAAATATGTGCCCCCCGAAGCGATCAATGTTGAGTTAAGTGAAATACATAAGATGAAGGAGATTTCATTGCTACAAGCTCAGGGTATTATTTTTAACGCTAAATCAGATAACCGTGTGATTATTGATTTTGAAGACGATGATGAAAAACATCAATGTGGTGATCGACCAATAGCGGCACGCTGGACGAAATCAAATGCCAAGCGAGGATAGGTTGATCTATTCAGCGTAAAATTACGTTCTGGCCCTTCGAGTCTTTGAGTGGGTCAGAGCGAATAGAATCAACGTAAAATACAGGGTTAGTAAATTTAGAACCATGGAACTCGCATGAAAGCAAAAATATTTTCTCGCTGTACGTTTATCAAATCCTCAATAAAAAAACGGTTACTTTAAGATTTTTTGAAACCATGCTGAAATATCTTGAATTTGTTGTGGGCATACACCATGAGCCATATCATACTCTTTCCATTCCACAGCATAGTTATGTGATTTTAACGTATCAAAACCTGCTTTACCCATGGCCAGGGGAAGCACCTCATCTTTGTTGCCATGACAAACTAATATAGGTATCCCTGCATTAGCCCGACTTTTCTTAGTGCCCAGTTCTTCTGCAACGGGCAAAAATGTTGACAGCGCAAGAATGCCGGCAAGTGGTTTTCGATAGAGAAGCGCTGTATTTAATGCGATGGCTCCACCTTGTGAAAAACCCGCGAGCACAATACGTTCGACAGGTATGCCGTTGTCAATTTCTTGTTGAATAAGATCTTTAATTTGAAAAGTGGATTTTTTGATGCCATCAGCATCGAGGCTTTGGGTCGTATCAATATCAAACCAAGCGCGCATAGAATTCCCGCCCATCCTGGTGATATTGCGCATTGGTGCATGCGGAAAAATAAAACGTATCGGTAGACTCGAAGGTAAATTAAGTTGGGGAATAATGCTTTCAAAGTCATGCCCGTCGGCGCCAAAGCCGTGTAACCAGATAACCGCAGCTGAAGCTGTTGTAGAGGGGTTCACTTCTACTGTAGGTAAAGATGTCATGAGCATATAGTGTTAATTCTCCATAAGGGGTTCATAGTCAATCGTCATTTCACCACGAAAACAGCAGTTTAACAAAACTAAAAAAGAGTATATGTTTAACCCCTGTCTTTAATCGTAAAGTCCCTAATTGTAAACAATCCATCAAATCGAGGAAAACAAGATGTCCCTATCATTTTATGACACCAGCGTGACTAGCTATTTACAGGTACTGGAAGGCATCGCTGGGGTTCTCGACAAAGGCGCAAGCCATGCCGCCGAAACGGGATTAGACTTGCAGGAAATGGTAATGGCGCGACTGCACGACGACATGATGCCGCTACATTTTCAAATTGTATCCCTTGCGCATCACTCCTGGGGTGCAATACAAGGCCTGCAACAGGGCAGCTTCAGCCCGCCTTCATTCGAACTCGACATGGACTACGCAAGCCTTCAAGCGGTAGTTGCCACTGCAAGGGAAAAGCTCGCCGAACTTGATGCGGCTGAAGTAGAATCGCTGGCTGGGAATTCAATGATATTTAAAATCGGCAAGAAGGAGATTCCGTTTACTAACGAGCACTTTTTACTCTCCTTCTCCTTACCCAACTTCTACTTCCATGCGACTACAACCTATAGCATTTTGCGCATGCTGGGTGTGCCGTTAGGGAAAATGGATTATTTGGGGCAAATGAAGATAGGTGTGTAGGCTCAGTCGTAAAGCATTACCGTTCTTGTTCCTGTAACCATAGTTTGTCCTTGTATGTCAGCACAATTGCCCGGCATACAAGGACAGATATTGCCAAGAGAAGTCTTTTAAGGTGCTCTTGCATTTTCGATGTAGTGAAGGCGGCAGTGATGTAAATCCAAAGCCTTCATTCATATCGCCTTCGTGTAGTTGCCTTACCGCTGCAATTATTCAGTATACGATTGACTTCCTCAGGGCTAAGTACAGTGGGTAAGTGTCTGATTAATAAGGAAAGAGAAGTTTACATAATTTACCTTGCAAGGCAGCTTATGTAGAATGGCTTTGTATTGGAGCGTAAAGAGTGATCGGTCAAACTGTTGGCTTTCATTAACTTGTTGATATAAAAAGGGAATTTCTTGGTTTTGTGCAGCGTTGGAAAGCCTGATAATGTTGCATATTCGAAATTCTGTAGAATATACTGTTATAACGGAATATTGCAGGATGCATAGAATCGTCGGTAATCTATTTGTAGTTTGTGGGATTATGATACTCCCGTGGTTAGTCTTAGGTGTTTATTATGCGGGTTCACTTACGCCGGGATTCGATCACGTTAGTCAACTTATGAGTGAGTTAGGTGCAAGGGGAAGTTCTACTGAAAATCTATCACCTATAATAAATAATTATCCTCTGGGTGTTCTCTTTATAGGTTTTGGTATTGGGCTATATCTAATATCAGAGGGTGAAAGGTATAGGGCTCTTGCGCCAACACTGTTCATCATTCACGGTTTGGGAAGTATATGCGCAGGCGCTTTTTCATGCGATGTGGGATGCCCGCTTGTTGGCGGTAGCTTTGAACAGAGCATTCATACTTTATCTGGACTGGTTATGTTCTCCTCGCTCAGTTTGGCATGTCTATTGTGGTGTATTCCAAACTCAAATTTAGCGAAGAGCAACGCGTTTGGAGTGTTTTCAATAGTATGTTTTGTTTCAGCGACAGTTTTCTTACTTATTACTACTGCCACCTTGTTTTTGGGTGAGTATGCAGGGCTATTCGAAAGATTAAGTTATGGTATTCTATGTGCTTGGTTACTAGTACTAGCCATTGGAATAGTTATTCGCCGCGATGTTATAACAAGAGTTTTAATATTGATTCGGCGGAAGAAATGCCTCACAAATTAAACAAGCGTTACATGCTAGGAGAGTAAGCGAGATTGGACGACGAACAATTATATCCAGATTGGCTAGCTAAGAAATTAATCGAAGATGATTTACCTTGGGAAGAGAAATCATCTCTTAATATAGAATCATTCTTTGAGAAATTTACTCTACATGATTCATATTGGGTTGGCGTTTTTCATCATTTGGGTTTTGACCAATCAGTGACACTTGCTTTTGAGTGGGATGCAGTTTGGCTTCCAGACGAAATAAAGAAAAATACCTCGCTTATTGATGAATGGCCATATCTCTTCTTTCAAATAAACGGTGTAAAAGAAATAAGCACAGATAACTATAGCGATATTGAGGGTGTAAATCGTGCTATTGCAGGTGGGGAAGCTCTAAATATAGATGGGGCTAATCACTTAGTAATTGATGATGTGTACGGTGGTCATGTAAATATCGTCTATCAAGGAGTGCTAACAATTTTGGCTCTTAATCCAGATGGTAGTGTTTTAACAATATGAACGCATGTAACTAGTGCCGGCAACAGACTGCCAAACCTGTCACTCAAATTGCTGCGCAATTACGTGCCAGCTTTGTCGGCGGCAGGCGTTATTGGGTCTGAATGTCCACTTTCTCGTTTTTCTACTTCTTATTTAATGCTCCAAATTCTGACGCTTAATAAACACAGTGGACTATTTGAGTAGCAAGAATTTCATTTTTGACAGGTTACTTAATATCGGCATTAAGCGTCAGAAGCCGGTATAAAGCTTGCCGCGCCCAAAAACCAAGCTTGGACAAACGATGGTTATATAGTCTGGCCAAGTTATGGTTACAGGAACATTCGATGCCCTGGTTTAGTAAATCCCTTTAACTCTGGCCACCAAAAAATCTACCGCTGCTTTTACTTTAGGTACTTGATAGCGTTGTTTTTGGTATAACAAATATACGCCGAAATTCGGATTTTGAGTAATACTGAGGGCTGGCTTTATGTTTAGTTCAATAAGCTCGCCCGATTCAAGGTGTTCGGATAAAACCCATCGAGGCATCATTAAAATACCCTGCCCGGCAAGGGTTTTGTTAACCAGCCATTTGCCATTATTGGAGACCAGTACTTGCACTGCTGATACGTCTTGCCACTGGCCGTCTATTTCACAAATCCAGGGCGTAGGCCCGCCAGGGGTTTTGAAGTACAAACCCTGATGCTCTTTTAGCTCCAAAGCGTTGACCGGAACACCATACTTTTCCAAATAGCTGGGCGCCGCCACCGGAATAAAATGGTTAGCCATTAGTTTTATAGCTAACACGCGCTCATCGGGCGCGTAACCGCCACGAATGGCAACATCTACCTCATCTCGGCCCAAAGTCGAGAGCTCATCACTGAGGCTTACATTTAAGGTGACTTGTGGATACAGCTCGCTGAACTCATCTAATAAGGGCAACAAAATACGCTCACCAAAACCAACCATGGAGCTGATATTTAACACGCCCATGGGTGTGGTCTGATAAGAGCGCACCGCTTCATCACTGTGTTCCAGTTGAGCCAATATTTCACTGACCTGCTTGTAATAGACCTGGCCTATTTCGGTTAGATTTACTGCTCGAGTGGTGCGTTTAAGCAGCGTTGCCCCAAGACTCTGTTCTAAATCCGCAACCCGCCGTGAAAGCGATGACGGCGGCACTGAAAACAAGGTGGCTGCTTTGGTAAAACTGCCGGTCTCCACCACTTTTATGAAGTACTTTAGTGCTCTTAATTGGTCCATCTGCGCCTCAATTGGCTATTGTTGTCTTTATAACAATAAACATTCGCTAATTAAGCCATATATCTCACCTATAAAACTAGTAATAATGGCGTCACTCAACATAAACAACCCGATAAAACTTCGATCACAGGAAAAATGCTCATGACGACGTATACCGCGATTAACCTTGTTAAGCGCCCTAGTGGTGGCCCCATCAGCTCTGAGTTATTTGACGTCGTACAGAAAGATATGCCCAATGTCGGTCCAGGAGAGCTTTTGGTTAAACAAAATCAAATGTCACTGGATCCTGCCATGTTTGGTTGGATGAGCCCGGATACCAATAGCTACATTCCGCCAGTTGTCTTGGGCGACGTCATGCGTAGCTCGGGCATTGGTGAAATAGTCGAAAGCAACCACCCAGACTTTAAGGCGGGCGACCGCGTAATGGGGATGATGGGCTGGCAGGAATATTTTCTAAGTAGCGGCCAAGGCCTGAACAAAGTGGATGCCCCTCTACCAGATGAGGCGATATTATCTGTTTTTGCTCTGCCTGGCCTAACCGCTACGCAAGGTTATTTTAATGTTGGCAATCCCAAAAAAGGCGAAACCATCATTGTGACAGGCGCTGCTGGTTCAGTCGGTTCTATTGTTGGCCAACTGGCAAAAGCGGATGGCTTGCACGTCATTGGCGTGGTGGGCAATGAGGAAAAAGCCAACTGGATTGTCAACGAGTTAGGTTTTGACAGCGCCATTAACTACAAGAGTGCAGATTTAGAGAGTCAACTGGACAAGCTAGCGCCCAATGGCATCGATCTGTTTTTTGAGAATACTGCCGGCCCGATTCAAAGCTTAATAGTCGAGCGCATGAATGCTCACGGTCGAGTAATGGTATGCGGACTCATTGCCGATTACTCAAAGGAAGTACCGTCACCAGGGCCTAGCTGGGTAAGCGTGCTTAAACGCCGCCTGACCGTTCAGGGTTTCACCATGCCTGATCACTTCCATGAAGTGCCTGCACTGTTGGCTAAACTTGCGCCCTACGTATTGGCCGGCAAGATTAAGCACCGCTCACATATTTTGGAAGGACTTGAGTCGGCCATCGATGGTTTGAATTTATTCTTTACTGGCGAGAACAAGGGCAAGTTGATAGTGAAACTTTAGTCGCCTAATTCAAAGTCCACGATATACAGTATTAATTAACGGAGCATCCCATGCCGCAATCAGCAATGAAGACCCAAGCTATATCAAACGAAATTGGTTCATCGTACACCCTTAAAAATGGTCAAGTCATTAAGAACCGTCTTTATAAATCGGCGATGAGTGAGCAGCTAGGCACCCGAGATCACAACCCGACTGAGGGGTTGGCGACACTTTATGGTCGTTGGGCAGAGGGTGGTATCGGTTTGTCTGTTACCGGTAATATTATGATTGATCGTACCGCACTCGGCGAGCCAAAAAATGTTGTTCTGGATGAAAAGTCGGATCTGGAGCCATTCAAAAAATGGGCTAGCGCAGGTAAAAAAAATAACTCTCAAATTTGGACTCAGCTAAATCACCCGGGCAAACAAATTCCAAATTTCATTTGTGAAGAGCCAGTATCACCTTCCGCGATTAGCTTAGAAGGTGGTTTGGAGAAAGGGTTTAATAAGCCACGCGCTTTAACCGAGCCTGAGATTTTTAAGATCATTAATAAGTTTGCGCTAAGCGCCAAGTTGGCAAAGCAGGTGGGTTTTAGCGGAGTGCAAATTCATGGTGCCCATGGTTATTTGGTGAGCCAATTCTTATCACCTCGCCACAATCAGCGTAGCGATCAGTGGGGTGGTTCTTTGGAAAATCGCATGCGATTTGCATTGGCGGTTTACAATGCCATACGTGCAGAAGTGGGTGATGATTTTCCTATTGGAATCAAGCTGAACTCAGCCGATTTCATGAAGGGCGGGTTTACCGAAGCCGATTCAATGGAAGTGGTAAAAGCGTTGGCTGCTGCCGGAATTGATTTAATTGAGATTTCCGGTGGTACTTATGAAAGCCCGTCAATGGTAGGTCACAAAGTAAAAGATTCGACGCTTAAGCGTGAAGCGTATTTCTTGGACTATATTGAAAAAGTACGTAGTTTAGTGGACTCCCCTTTGGTGTTAACCGGTGGATTTCGTTCATCTGCCGCTATGCAGTCCGCTCTGAATAGTGGTGCGACCGACCTGATAGGCGTAGCGCGAACTACCGCAGTGGATCCGGACTTTCCTAACAAGCTGATTGCTGATGGTTCACATAAGCAGGAGTTACGCATACTTACGACGGGTGTGAAAGTCCTAGATAAAATCGCCATGCTCGATATCGTTTGGTATGAATTTCAATTAGCGCGTATGGCCAAAGGTCTGATTCCTAAGCCTGGCCTGAGTGAGTGGGGTGTATTCTTCAAAAACCTAGTTGCTGCAGGTGCCTATGCCTTTAGAAAGCGCAGAGCGAGTTAGGCCTTTGGAAAAGGTGCCGCTAGGTTTGTGTGTATACGGTTCCGTCAACAATAAGGGGTAAAAACGAGGCACCTAAGTTTAATTTCTAAACTCGGTGCCTGATTGTTTTCGATTGTTAATTGTAACGGTTACTTATGTGTTTACTTATGTGCTTACGCTAGACTTGCTGTTGTTTGAAAACCAGATAACCCACTACGTTTATTCGCTTCTTCTGCCAAGATTAATTCACCCTCACTCGCGTATTTACGATCCCATTCAAGTACTTTAGGAATCATAATAGCATTCCAAATTGGAGGGATAAGCGTTAAGAAAATGGTTGTTAGGTACCCATTTACCATCATTGGTGCATCCTTATAAGGTTTTAACTTATGAAATGGCACGTCACCTTCAGCGTGGTGATGAGAGTGGCGAGTGAGGTTGAAGGTTGCCCAACTACTGACGCGTTTATTTGTGTTCCAACTATGGTAGGGCTGAACTGGAGTTTTGGGGTCACGAACAATACCGTAGTGTTCCATAAAGTTTACTATCTCCAAAAATGCTTTGGCGATAAGTGCCGATGCGGTAAAGATTAGAACACCCTCCCATCCTGCCAATATATAGGCTGCCACTTCTAAACTGACTGACATTAATAGTCCGCGGATGTACCGATTGTTATAGCTAAGTAAGTGTTGACGCTTTTTAGCTAAGCGTTCAGCTTCTAGTTTCGCTGCACTGATATTGCCTTTAATCGTTGAAGCAATAATATGGTAGTAAACATTACGGCCTCGCGGTGCGGTAGCAGGGTCGTCAATAGAGCCGACATAAGCATGGTGGCCATAAACGTGTTCTATCGCAAAACCTGCGTCCCAGCTAAATGCTAATAACCAGCGTCCAATCACCATTGCAACCGGATCCCAAGTTCTGTGAGTTAGTTCATGGCCAACAATGGTTCCTACAACCGAGGTAAGTAAACCGCAACCTAAGGTTCCTATGATTAGGCCTGCAATGGTATTGGTTTCTCGTGCCGCTAACGCATCATAACCGGTAAGAGAGTGAATCATTGTGCCAAAGCCTAGTGGGTCTGAGCTGGATATGCTCCATACAAGAACAAAGTTAATTGCAACAATAAAAATAAGTGAGGAGTAAAGTTGTAAGCTAAGAATCCAGTCGTTTTTGTACTGAGGAATGGAATCATCATCGCCAAGTAGTAGGTCGCCAATGACAATGGTGCCGACGGCAAATACAAACCCTAAATAAAGCCAGTCGCCTCCCAGTATAAAGCCCAGTATTTGGGGGATTATTAATATATGAAATAGAACATATTTGATGTAATGGAACATAGTTTCTCTCCAATGCTTTTTGTTGGATATTATGGTTAGGCTGCGGTGTTGGTTTTGTTGGTATGACGTTTGTCCAAAAATTTGTCATAGTAAATTTGTGTTGAACGTATGCTGAAGGTTTGCAAGGTGTCTTCCACAGCGTCAATCATCGGCGGTGGTCCACACATGTAGACTTTTTCATTACCGGAGCTGTTAATCGATAAATGATTTTCGATAGCTTCTGTGACAAAACCTCGAAGCCCATTCCAGCCAGAATCTATGGGTTCATTAGAAAGAACAGGAATAAAATGAAATTCATTTACCCAGTCTTTTGCAATTTGTGAAATTTCTTCAATGCAATAGAGGTCTTCTTGAGTGCGAGCACCGAATAAGAAGGTGACTGGACGGGATACGTTGTTTTTTATTGCTTCCTCTAAAAGGGATTTTAATGGGGCTAGTCCGCTTCCCCCTGCAATACATAACATGGGATCGTCGGAGTCACGTAGGTAAAAATCACCATAAGGCCCTTCTACTTCAATGGTGCTTCCAATAACGGATGCTTGTTGCATATGGTTCGACATCTCACCACCGGGCACTGCTCTGATAAAAAAGCTTACCGTTTGGTTGTTGTGTGCATCAGAGGCTGCTGCAGCAAAAGAGTATGCTCTTGATTGCTCGATAACACCGGGGATAGAAAGTTGAGCATACTGCCCACTCTCATAGCTTAGTGGCTCAGGTAGCGAGACTTGTATTTCTACGGTGTCATGAGTGAGCTGTTGATGGCGGGTCACTTTACCGATGAGTTTTTTTACTTCATAGTTTGGGCCGTTGTTTTCTAAGCGTTCTATTTCAATTGAAATGTCAGTTTTAGGTACACTTTGACAGGTAAGAATATAACCTTGATCAAGCTCATCTGCAGATAGGATGTAGGCGCTTTCGGTAAGTTCTTTTACTTTGCCACTGACCAATTTACACTTACACTCACCACACCCTCCAACCCTACAATTGTGGGGCATGCGGATTCCCTGGCGCGTTCCGGCTTGCAGAATGGTTTCCCCTGGTGTGGCAATGAGTTGCTGGGTATCATTAATGCTGACCTCGCGATCTTTCTTTTTAAACATTGAAAACATAGAGAGCCCTCCGTACTTATGTTTTTGCGTAAGTTCAGTATCAGGGGAATGACGGCGTATGGGCAGATCTTCAATGGGCCATGTTTCAGTCATTTCTGGCCAAGTGTGGTTATAAACATTATTCTAATGGTTATGTCGGCTGTGCTACGTTATTAAGATGGATGCTTTTAAGGTGAGTAAATTTTTAGAATGATTAAACCGAAAGATACAGAAAAACTATTTATTTCAATGAATTACGTTCGTAATATATTGGATCTTGTAGATGCGAGAGGCGGTGATGGTCATGGCGCTTTGACAGATGCTGGCATCGGCTCAGACGTTGTTGATGATCCTGAAGCTAAGGTTTGTTTTGCACAGTGGTCTCAATTTGTTCAAAACAGTGTTGATGAAATTCAGGATCCCGCATTGGGTTTGTATTTGGGCAATCAACTATCTGTTATGACCCATGGAAATTTAGGACACGCAGTGTTAAGCAGTGACGATGTCCGTCAGGCGCTAGATTTGGCAATACGTTATTTTGAAACGAGAACACCATTAGTTAGTCTGCGGTCAGAAAAAAGCGCCGATGGTGTGTGTATTTTTTTTGAAGAACGTTATTTGCTAGGGCCAATTCGAAGGACGATTCTTGATGCAACGGTTTCTGGATTGACGGCAGTTGTTCGTTTTTTAACGTCAGGTAGGCTTCGGGTAAAGCGTGTAGAGTTTGCATGCAGTGCACCACCTAATAGTGATCTTTATACCGCGATATTTGAATGCCCTGTTGTTTTTGACGCGAAAGAAACACGCATAATATTGCCATTATCAATTTTTGAAACACCTCTAGCAATGGCGGATAAGAATGTTCGTGATTTTTCCACTAGGCAATGTGAAGATGAATTGGAAGTTGTTGCCAAGTCGCCTTCATTGGAAAAACGTATAGAACAAATCTTACTTCGTTTTAAGGGAGGGTTTCCAAGTTTTGAGCATGTTGCAAGTGAGTTGGCGTTGTCACCTCGTACTTTACGGCGTCGTTTATTAGAGTGTAATACGAGTTTTGCCACCTTGTTAGATGGCGTTAAGTATCAGTTGGCAATTCAATATCTTGAAACATCAAGTTTGTCAGTTCAAGAAATTGGCTATTTATTAGGGTACTCAGACCCTTCAAATTTTGGACGAGCATTTAAAAAATGGAGCGGTCAATCACCTATCAGCTATCGAGATAAACGATAATTGATAGGTGACGAATGTTATCCCCCTTTCATAGAGCATTCAGTGCTTGCTGGGTTTTCTTTACAGCGAATTTTTTTCATGAGTTTTAACATTGAAGTATGATAAATGTTGTTTTTTTCTAAGGTTATTCTGACGTCTCTAAACATTTCAAGGTATTTTTCTTTGTCATCAGAGGGAAGCTCTATCCACCATTTTTCATCGATTGACTGATCCTTCTTGTCGATAATATCAAACGCTTTTGTTAGTTGTGAGATGACAAGTTTTCTTGAGGTATCTCCAAAATCTTCAGGGAAACGATTTCTTTTTACAATAATCTGTGCGTTCATTTGTGCCAGTGGGAAGCGAATGATTCCGCCATTGGGATCTAGCCCTTTGTATAGCTCAAATGCATTATAACCAAGTGATGGTGAGTAACAGACATCTACGGCTCCATTGTTGAACTTGCCACCAAAATTCGTTATATGTGAGTTAACGGGTGCGGCGCCTATTTGGGTAACCATTGTGTTTGCGGCGTCATCATAATTCATGGTTGCTAGGCGCTTGCCTGCTAATTTACCTACAGAATTAATATTTTTATCATTAACAAATAGAAAAACTGCCCCAACTGGGTATACACCAGAAACTTCGAATTCGTCTTTCTTCATATATTTACTGAGTTTTTTGTTACCCAATATATTCAGTAGCACCCGTAGATTCTGATAGGTAGGCAGCGCCCCCATTGCCTCAATGGTGCCTGTGAAATTGTTAAAATCTCTAGCCCTTGTGCCTGTTAGTACAGCGGCATCACAAACAGGGCCTATAAAGTCATTAGCTGCAACAGACTCGTCAGTGTAGGCTTTTAGCGTAAAATCAACGCCTTCAATTTTCATTTTCTGCGCATACTCTTTTACCAATCCATAGGTATCTCCGTATGCGCCCATAGGATCAAACACACATAGAGTACGATTTTCTATTGTTTTTTCCTGTGTCGTCGCCTGTGCTGTTGTCTGTATCGTTAAAATCAGGAGAAAGGTAAGCGTGCATAACATAAATTGAAAATTTGTTTTTCTCATTGGTTTATCTCATTAATGTCTGGGGACAATTTATATTTCGTCAAGGTTTATAGGTCGTCAAGGTTTACAGATCGTCAAGATCAAGGTCATAGGAAGGCGTTGCTTCGATTAAAAATGGTTCAGCTTGTTCTGGGGTTAACGAGTTACCCTTCGATAATTGCTGGTGGTCGCTATAGTTATCGAGATGACGATTACTTATTCTTGTTATTGCTAGCCACCGTTGATCGTAATTACTTTCAATATTATTCTGATAATGATTTTGTAGTAATGTTTCAATTTTTTTATGCTTTCCCTGTCCTTCCCAAGCCGCTAGTGCCACTGTTTCTGCTAAAGGAACCCCAGACTTCCAACCTTCTTTGATAGACTCCTGCAATATATCGTCGATGCGTTCGCTGTCATTGCGATTTAGCTCAGGTAAAAAGACTAACAATGCAGCTTGCACAGCGGTTGGAACACCCCACCATTTTTTGTTCTCGACACAATTCATTGCTCGGTAAATATCATTGCTAATATTGAGTGGTATGTTTGCCATAGAGCCAGATTTTCCATTATTCAACAACGCCTCAAGACCCTGTAAATATCCTAATAAGAATTGTAAGGTATCGATGTCATCAGAAAAGGAGGGGCATTTTTCCGGTGGATTGCCAGAGAATGCAAGCAGGGTATTCTGGTAACTTCTATACTGACGTTTAGCCGCTAACGCTAAGGTACGTTTTTTAAGTGATGCGTAGGATATTGCATCAACATACCTTTCATTTTTATCTGACAGTAATTCTGAAATGTCCAGAGTATGCGCGTCTTGCTCAGCACAAAATCCACTCAGTAGAAATAGACTAATTCCTATCTTCGATGTTTCAACCTCAACTCTTTTGAAGCTTTCAAGTAGAGGGAGCAGGCTGGTGCCTGAAAGGCAGAGCAGGTCTGGGTCAGTCTCAGCAAGAAAAAAGGGTAGCGCCTCGATCTCTGCGTAAGAGATTAGCGTGGCACCCACAGGTTTATGTAAAAGGCTACAACCTGATATTGAAAGGTGTGTTAAGAAAAATACAGAGAGTAAGAAATTTTTTGGCCACATATGTCTATCACCCATCCTAATGAATAGGGAACTCTACGTAGCTTCATATTTTTAGGAAGATGATAGGTGGCCAAATACTGGTCATTTCTGGCCACCATAACTCAGCTAGGGAAAACCAGGCAAAGTCTTATGTACCATTGTGTTTGTCGTTGGCATAAGTATAAATGCTTAGGCCTATTTCAATGTTAATGCCGTTAGCTGTGCTGAGTTGTGTTTTTTATAATCAATGCTTTTTCTCGCTTCCCGCGTTTCGATACAAGGTGCTATGATCAGTTGGTCATGATCAATTGACCACCATCAATAGGTACATAACAATAATAAGGAAACCCTATGGAAAACGTGATCGCATATTGGGGGAAGCGTTTCCTCCTGCTCCTCATCGTCTGTAATCAATCTGCTATTGCGTCGGCACAACTGAGTGTTATTGATGCGCTAAAAACCATCATGATTGATGGTTCCGATATGCCCTATCTTGTGGGTAGGCCTATCGAACAGTTCTCTTTGGCCGCTATCATTGATGGTGAGATGGAACCGATTCCCTATCAGATAGATGAATACAATATCGGTGGGGCGGTTTACTTTGAAGGGTGGGATGTTCCGATTTCAGGTTCGAAAGATATTGTTGATCCTGCAGATAAACTGTTGTTTATTTATAAGGATACAGGGGATCGCAGAGAGGCCCATCATCGATATGATGGTGAAATCGTTCAGGAAATTTCGCTCACCGATAGTTATGGACATGTTCGATATGCTTATGTCGTAAGAAACTCTAGGCTGCGTTCGGATGAGCATTACATTCGTTATAGCGCTGATGAGGCGCTGGTTGAAACAGACCTTTATTCAATCACTTACAATAAGCATAACCATATTAATTGGGATGACTTTTCAATTGCCAATTATGAGGGAGAGGAAAACCCCTTTGATGCGTTTAAGATTCGATTACAAACCGGGATTATTACCACGTTAGCAAAAGTTCAACTTAACAACGAAAATATGGTTGCAACACCCAAAGGCGTGCACTCTGGTCCAGTACGATCAACGACCCAATTAGAATTGGTGGCGTGGTTCTTAAAAATACCTTTTATGCGATTAAGTATTCAGCTTCACCATTCTCCTAATTCACTGCTTTATGATGTGCGGGTGAATATACCCAGCGCTCGGCGAAAAATGCTTGCAGACCCAAAGATACATATATCATTGGAAGGTAATGCGTTATACGGCACTGAAGTGAGGACGGAAGCGGGGCCAAAAACGCCCGCTATTACTGATGGAAAAATGGATGTTAATGAGCGGGAGCATATTGATAGCGGCATATCTATTGACAAGAATTGGATATGGGCAACCACCAAACGCAACCTTGATTTTGTGGCATTTTTTACTTACACCAGCAAAGAGACGCAGGAGATCTCCTTTTTCTATAATGATGAAAAGGATGTTGTTGATCTTCCTGAGCGTTTTCCTGGGCAGCTTCCAAACGCAGGGTATACGATCCAAACCTTGCCAGATGATGGGTTTTTCGGCGCCGCAATTAACTTACATATAAGTAACGTTTACAAAGGTGAGCCAGAGCTATTTACTGAGCAACTACGGCGACTTCCAGATATATCGGTTAGTGGTCTTCGATAGCATTTTTAGTGATTTTACAATTGTTGAGTAGTTGCCTCATTGTTCTACGACTATTATTAGTTGCTTGAACACATGAGGAGAGCAACATGGAATTTGAAAACATTGATATCAACTCGTTAACCGAAAAAGCAACGGAAATGGTGTTGTTATATGCCCCCAAAGTGCTGTTGGCCATTATTACGTTATTGGTGGGCCTTTGGGTTATTGGTTTGGCTGCTAAAGCGCTAGAGTTTGTTTTAGAAAAACGCGATTTTGATTTATCTCTGCGTAAGTGGCTTACCAGTATATTAAGGGTGATGTTAAAAGCCTGCTTATTTATTTCGGTTATTTCGATGGTGGGAGTACAAACCACCTCATTTATTGCCATTTTGGGTGCTGCGGGTTTAGCCGTAGGTTTGGCGCTTCAAGGTAGCCTTTCTAACTTTGCGGGGGGCGTGCTAATTCTTATATTTAAGCCCTATCAAGTGGGTGACTACATCCAAGCTCAAGGAGAAGAGGGGGTTGTTGAGGCCATTGATGTGTTTTGTACGTTTTTAAAGACATTAGATAATCAGCGAGTAATTTTACCAAATGGCCCGTTAGCCAGTGAGAAATTGGTTAATGTAACAAATGAGCCGATTCGTCGCGTTGATTTGGCCGTTGGTATTAGTTACGCCGACAGTATTGACGTTGCTCAAGACGCGTTGATTGCTATGGGCAAAGCTGATCATCGTGTGTTGGGCGATCCTGCCCCCTTTGTTGGGGTGACAGGATACGGGGATAACTCAATGGATTTAACCATTCGACTTTGGTGTAAGACAGAAGATTACTGGGATGTGTTTTTTGACAACAACAAAGCCATTAAGTCTACATTGGATACAGCAGGTATTAGTATTCCGTTTCCACAGCGCGATGTGCATGTTTTTAAACAGGAATAACGGATAAAAGGGGTTCGTTTGTGAGCTTTTGCGGTACTCTCCCGGGGTACCGTTTTTTTTTGCCTGCAGATTGTAGATAGCGCTGATTAAACCGTCAATTTTGGGTTGAATTGAATTTAACCACTTATTTTGCAATATTGTTGCATAAATATATAAGCCCCATATAATGAATTGCATCGGGTACCCAATGGAGAGGTAGCAATCAATGCAATCCACAGCAAAATTTGATCAAGAAGTTGATGTATTAGTCGTAGGTTCTGGGGCAGGAGCAATGACCGCTGCGGTTGCTGCGAAAGCGGAAGGGGCTGCTAATGTATTGGTGGTTGAGAAAAGTGACGTGTATGGCGGCACATCAGCAATGTCAGGTGGTGGTATTTGGATTCCCAATAGCCATTATGCTCGTGCAGAGGGTGTCAATGACTCTGCAGAAGAAGCGCTGACCTACCTTAAAGCCGTTATTGGTGATGAAGTTTCTGAAGAGCGACTCAAAGCCTATGTTGATAAAGCTCCAGAGATGCTGGAGTACATGGCCAATAATTCAAAAGTGAAGTTTGAAACAGTACCTTATTCAGATTACTACCCTGAAAAACCGGGTGGCAAAGAAGGTCATCGAACTCATCAGCCTGCTCCAATGAACGCAGGAAAGTTGGGGAAAGAATTTGATTTGTTACGTGAGCAGCCTTCACAAGTAAAAGTGATGGGCAAGTTTACGATGACGATGAAAGAAGGCCGAGCGTTTCTTACGCAAGCAAAAGGCTGGATGTTTACGTTATTCTTAATGGTATTACGTTATTACGCGGATATCCCGGGGCGATTAAAAGGTTCTCGTTCACGTCGTCTGACAATGGGTAATGCGCTATCGGGTCAACTACGTTGGTCGATGTTAGAGCGCAATATCGACCTTTGGTTAAAATCTCCGATGACAGAATTAATTGAAGAGAATGGTGTGGTGGTGGGAGCCATTGTTGATCACGATGGATCACCTGTTCGCATTAAAGCGAAACGCGGAGTCATTATTGGTGCTGGTGGTTTTGAACACAACCAAGTAATGCGTGAGCAATATTTACCACAGCCAACCAGTTCTGAGTGGAGTGGGTCTCAAGAGAATAATACCGGTGATGGAATCTTGGCATCTGAAAAAGTCGGTGCCGATAAAGCCTTGATGGAACATGCCTGGTGGGCACCTTCCGTTCGAATTCCTGGTTGGGAACGCCCATTTATTATTTTTGCAGAACGATCTTTACCGGGTTTAGTGATTGTTAACAAAGCAGGGAAACGATTCGCCAATGAAGCTGCTCCTTATTTGGAGTCTGGTTTAGCATTTTATACAGCCAATACACCAGAGGCACCTACGGTTCCCTCACACGTTGTGTTTGATGCGACCTTTAGACACAAATTCCCATTCGGCCCTATTGTTCCTGGTTATACAATGCCTGATGGCAGGTTATCAAAGCGTATTTGGAAAGTACTAAAGAAAGCCGATACTATTGAAGAATTGGCTGGGCTTATTGACGTTGATGCCTCGGCATTAGCAGAAACTGTGAGTAAGAATAATGATTATGCCAAAACCGGTGTTGATTTAGATTTTCACCGCGGTGAAAGTTATTATGATCGTTATTATGGTGACGCGAATAATACCCCTAACCCTTGTATTGCCCCGATTGCCAAACCGCCATTTTATGCCATCCCTATTCACCCCGGTGATATTGGCACTAAAGGTGGCGTATGCACCGACGTGAATGGTAGTGCATTGCGTGAAGATGGTAGTGTAATCTCAGGATTGTATGTTATTGGTAATACTGCAGCGTCGGTAATGGGAAGTAAGTATCCTGGTGCAGGGTCAACCATTGGGCCAGCGATGACCTTTGGTTATTTGGCTGCAAAACATATGACCAGTGGCGACCGCGTTTCTGATGGGTTAAAGCAAGCGGCTTCTAAGCAGTCTTCTTCTACTGTTGAGCCAGCATAACGAGAAAAATAGCGAAAAGGACAGGTACAATGATGCAAGAATTTGATAGTGGTGCATGTTTAGTCTTTGGTGGTAGTGGTGGTATTGGTGCGGCGATAGCTGCACGTGTAGCACAAGGTGGCAGCGATGTTGCCATTACGTATTGTTCAAATAAAGATAAAGCCGAAGTTGCCGCAGCAGAAATTGCTGAACTTGGTGTGAAGTGTACGATTCACCAAGTTGATATATCTAACAAAAAACAAATCATTGCAGCTATCGCTGATGCAGCAGAAAATCATGGTCGTTTGCACAGTGTTGTCGTTGCCGCGGGTTCTGATATTAAGCAACCTTACTTGGCGGACGTTACCGACGAGCAATGGGATGAAGTAATTGAAAGTGATTTGAATGGTTTTTTCCGTATCGTGAAAAACATTATTCCACATTTTCGTGCCAATAATGGTGGCTCATTGGTGCATATATCATCTGCAGGTTTGGGAAGAACTCCACCAAAAGATGTGTTATCAGTTGCGCCTAAAGCCGCCAATGAAGCCTTGGTAAAGTATTTAGCAAAAGAAGAAGGTATTCACGGCATCCGTGCCAATAGTGTTGCTGTTGGAGTGATTGAAACCGGAATATTTAAGCGCCTTGAAGCTGAGGGTGTATTTAATGATGAATGGAAAAATGCCGTGTTAGCAGGGTTACCCATTAAGCATTTTGGTAAACCGGAAGATATTGCAGAAGCTGCAGCATTTTTTGCATCTAATCGATCTAAGTATGTTACCGGCCAGCTACTATTTGTTGATGGCGGCTATAGCGTTTAAAGAACCAGTAGCGTTTAAAATTTTATAAAGCTTTAGAATTAAAAAGATTTGGAACTTATAAAGAATTGAAACAGGAGAATAATAATGAAACGATTTGAAGGTAAAGTTGCTATTGTAACAGGTGCAGCATCAGGAATGGGTAAAGCGGCAGCCATACGTTTGGCATCTGAAGGCGCCAAGGTTGTATTGGGTGATATTAACGAAGAAGGTAACCAAGCAACAGCAGCAGAGATTGATGCAGCGGGTGGTATTGCTACCGCGGTAACCTTTAATGCGATGGAAGAGGCTTCTTGTAAAGCGCTTGTTGCTACCGCTGTGGATACCTATGGCCAGTTAGATGTATTAGCTAACGTTGCCGGTATCGCAGGGTTTTATCGTTTAGATGAACTCACCAATGATGTGTTTGATCGTTTTATGGCGATTAATATGACCAGTGTGTTTACCCTGTGTCGTGAAGCGATGCCTCACCTAAAGAAAACCAAAGGTAACATCGTTAACTTTGCATCATTGAATTCAAAAACAATGACAGCCTATCAAACGGCTTACTGTGCATCAAAGGCAGCTGTGTTAGCGATCACAAAATGTATCGCGCAGGAATTTGAAGCGGATGGTGTACGTGCAAATGCAATATGCCCGGGCGGTATTGAAACTCCGCTAGTGCAAAGCATACGTTTCCCAGAAGACATCAACCGTCGCTTGTTAGCTAATCTTCAGCCGCTAGGCCGTAAAGGCACAGCAGAAGAAGTGGCTGCGTTAGTTGCTTTCTTGGCATCTGATGAGGCGAGTTATATCAGTGGTGAAGACATCTTTATCGATGGTGGATCACGTTCTGCGATCTAATTGCATTGAGCGGTATTAATCTATAT
>MAAC01017492.1_pt1 | contig 55317 bp, 46 predicted proteins | sample 1115981 | NCBI WGS metagenome assembly MAAC01 (sample SAMN04961126, study PRJNA320927) | seawater metagenome | isolation source: sample BD02T64 sea water enriched with oil for 64 days | place: USA:Gulf of Mexico | collected 2013-07-27 | reverse complement strand
TTCTTGAATTATATTTGTAGAATAATAAATGAAAATAAGTATTGTTATGAAACGAAAATATAGTTTAATTATAATAAGCTTGATATGCTTAAGCTTTCAACAGCTATTTGGGCAAATTAAAATTGAGCAAAGTCAAGTAGATAAGGTAAGTGAAATTATTGATTCCTATGAAAGCTTAGATCTCTTTAATGGAAATATTCTAGTAGCTAAAGGAGACCGTATTTTATTGCAAAGAGCTATTGGAAAGGCAAATTTTGAACATAATATTTTAAATAAGATTAAGACTAAATTTAGATTAGCTTCTTTAACAAAACAATTTACGGCTGCCGCAATTGTAATACTAGAGCAACAAGGAAAATTAAAGCTCAATAATACGGTTTCTACATACCTAAAGGTAGAAAATGATGGTCTATTTGAAAAAATCAAAGTGCATCAACTATTGTCACATTCTGCGGGTTTACAAAGAGACATTGAGGGCTTATCTAGTAAGATCAAAGGTAAAAATTTTGTTTCTCTAAATGAATTGGTACAAATAATAAGTAAATCTGAATTAATATTTAAGCCTGGAGATAAATTTTCATACTCAAATTTGGGCTTTAACTTAGCAGCAGCTATTATTGAATCTGTTACAGGAAAGCCATATGGAGAAGCTTTAAATGCATTAATATTTGAGCCTCTTAAAATGCATGACACCGCTCATGAGATTAATACGAGGATTGTATCAAATAAAGCGAACGGTTATGCGGGTTTACCTGATGGTATTGTAAAAGCTGATTATGAAGAGAAGTCCTATGTAATTGGAGCTGGTTCAATATATTCAACTATTACTGACCTTTACAAATGGAGTAGAGTCCTTTTGAATGGTTCATTTATTTCTAAATCAAACGTTGAAAAAATGTTTTCCAAGCAGTCAGGAGATTATGGTTATGGATGGTTTATTGATAACTATAAATGGAAAACTAGTGATGGAGAAAAAAAAGGTAAAAATATCAACCATGATGGCGGAAGCCCAGGTTTTGAATCAAAATTATCTTTATTGGTTGAACACGATATTACTATAATTGTCTTAAGTAACAAATTACCCTCTAATTTATATGTTTTAAGCAATCAAATCACAAATACTATCTTAGGGTTTGAAAAACCCAATATTAGACCAAAACAAGATCAATTGTTTTACAGCACAATGTTTACTAAGGGCATTAACGCTGCAAAACTTTTAATTCAAAATTGGAAAGAAACGGATCAAAGGGATCTTATCCCTGGAAGATTTGATATCTTATTAGTAGGTAGAGGTTATATAGATTCTAATAATTTTGAAAAAGCAAAACAGCTTTTCGATTATTTAATATCTGCCGAACCAAAATGGGTGTATCCAGTAGTTTTTAAAGGTATTTTAATGGAAAATTTTAATAGAATTGAAGAGGCTCTAGAATTATATAATAATGCCTTAAAGATAGATCCAAATGAAGCTTATGCCAAAAACAGGATAAAAGAGCTTTTAAAGGATTAAATCAATCTTTTAGAATTAATTTTTCTATGCAAATTAATTAACCCCATATTGATATGGGGTTAATTTTTTTTAGATTATTACTGATATTATTTCCCAAACATCAAAATCTCATTTGCTACAACCTCAGTGACATAGCGTTTTTCACCTTCTTTAGTTTCATAGCTTCTTGATGTTAGTTTTCCTTCAATAGCCACTTCTTTGCCTTTGCTTACATATTTCTCGATAATTTCTGCAGTTTTACCCCAGGCAATAATATTGTGCCATTGAGTGTCTGTTACTTTTTCTCCTTCAGCAGTTTTGTAACTCTCATTAGTTGCAATTGTAAATTTCGCAAGTGTTTTTCCCGATTCCAGATTGATAATTTCAGGATCGTTTCCTAAATTCCCAATCAACTGTACTTTGTTTCTTAGCGTGCTCATAATTATTAAATTTTATGCTTGTCTTTAACAACAAGCTTGTTAAACAGTTCATACTTTGTCCTGATTTTTTTTCAGAATCTTATTAATTTTATGTTGAATTTGAAATACATTTCGACAGCGTTCAATGTGATATAACTAATTCGACACTGCAAATATGATGGGATGAAATAATGTTATTCGGTAGATAAGTATTTAAAATCGTTTGTAAACGTTTGTAGTCGTTTGTAAACGAATAAGGATGATTTTTTACGGGGGCTATATACAAAAGATAGCGTTCTAAGAGTACTTAAAACGCTATCCTTCATGTTCATTTTTCATCTAAATGACTAACCAACTAACAATTATAGAATAAATATAAATGAACCTCTATAAGGTACGAAAAATACACGAAAAATGAAAGTTATTAAGACGTTAATATATGGATTTAACCGACTGTAGTCGTTTGTAATCGAATAATTTGTAACTTGTAAGTTATATAAGCCTATGATGAAGTATAGTATTGAAAATTCAATAGAGATATTGGAGCAAACCCCAAAAACATTGATGTCTATGTTGGGAAATTTATCTGATGAATGGATCAATTGCAACGAAGGGGAGGACACCTGGAGTGCTTTTGATATTGTTGGGCATTTAATTCACTGTGAAAATACCGATTGGATTCCACGATTGAAACTGATATTAAGTAAGCATGAAGATAAAACCTTTGAGCCATTTGATAGATTTGCACAGTTTGAAAACTCTAAAGGAAAATCCTTTAGCTATCTTCTCGAAGAGTTTCACCAATTAAGAGCTGAAAATTTGGAGTATTTAAAAATGTTAGAACTTTCAAGGGACCAACTTCTATTAAAAGGAAAACATCCCGTTTTGGGAGAAGTTAGATTAAAAGAGTTGTTGGCTGCTTGGGTTACTCACGATTTGGGACACATCTCGCAAATTTCCAGAGTTATGGCAAAACAATATAAAAATGAAGTGGGGCCGTGGACAGCGTTTATTTCTATTTTAAATACGTAGAATGACAAAATTTATGCGGACAACATTTCAAATAATTAAAACAGAACGCTTGGTATTACGACAACTCGTAGCTGCCGATTCACAGCAGGTTTTTAAATTAAGAACTAATGCTGAAGTGATTAAATATATTGACAGGCCTACATCTCGAGGAGATAAAAACGGACGGGATTTTATTGAAAGGATTAATGAGGGTATGAGCAATAAAGCATTATTTTATTGGGTAATTACAATAGAAAAAAGCACAACATTGATAGGATCAATTTGCTTGTGGAATTTTTCTAAAGACGAGACCATAGCTGAAGTTGGTTATGAATTATTTCCAGATTACTACCAAAAAGGGATCATGAATGAAGCATTGATAGCGGTTTTAGATTTTGGTTTTAATAGGGCCAAATTTAAGGACATTGAAGCATTTACACATCGCGATAATTTGGGCTCAAAAAAGCTTTTAACAAAGAATGGTTTTGTTGAAGATAAGACCAGAAAAGATGATAATAATTTGAATAATATAATATTTATAAAAACAAATGATTAAACTTATAGGAATTCCATTTGATGGCAACTCCTCGCATTTAAGAGGGCCGGCATTAGCGCCGCCAAAAATTAGATTGATGGATATTGACGGATCTGCTAATCGCTTTTGCGAACATGGATTAGAGATTGTAGAAGGCGAGAATTATATGGATTTGGGAGATATGACTTTTGCAAATACGAATCCTGAAATGGTCTATAAACAAATCAAAGAAACAGTACAGAATGCCTTAAGTACTACAGATAACCTTATATGCTTTGGAGGAGATCATTCCATTTCTTTTCCAGTGATTGAAGCGCATACCGAAAGCTATAAAAACCTAAATGTTTTACACCTGGACGCCCATGCAGATTTGTATGAAAATTTTGAGAATAACCCGTTTTCTCATGCCTCTCCTTTTGCAAGACTCATGGAAAAAGGAGCATTGAATTCATTAACACAAGTCGGTATTAGAACCTTGAATACACATCAAACTGAACAGGCCAAAAAATATAATGTTAAGCTCATTGAAATGAAAGACTTTAATTTGGATTTTATTAAAAACTTGGAAGGGCCTTTGTATATTTCTTTAGATTTGGATGTTCTGGATCCTGCTTTTGCCCCTGGAATTTCGCATCATGAACCAGGAGGGATGTCTACTAGAGAACTCATTTCTCTAATTCAACAAATACAAGTTCCCGTTATTGGGGCAGATATTGTAGAGTTAAATCCCAATAGAGATCTTAATAATATGACCGCCATGGTAGCTTATAAATTATTTAAAGAAATCGCATCAAAAATGATCCCCTAATCGGATTTTGAGATTATTGAATTTTAGAACTATAGAATAATTGAAAATTAAATAAATGAAAATATATGTCGAGACCAGCCGTTTAATCTTGCGTGAAATGTTACCCACTGATATAGATGGTATGTTTGAGCTAGACTCGGATCCCTTAGTGCATACATATTTGGGAAGTAAGCCTGTGCAAACTAGAGAAAACTCCGCTCAAATGATTGAGAAAGTGCGGCAACAATATATAAATCAAGGCATTGGTCGTTGGGCTATTGTTGAAAAAGCATCTGGTAAATTTATTGGTTGGTCTGGCTTAAAACTCTATTTTGACATGTCTTTTAACGGGCGCTCTAATTTTCATGATATAGGTTACCGATTAATACCTAGATTTTGGGGAAAAGGCTATGCTACTGAAGCAGCGCTAGCAACCCTTGATTATGGTTTTAATATACTGAAACTAGATGCTATTGTAGGGCTAGCAGATGTTAATAATTTGGCCTCAAATACAATTTTGAAAAAAATAGGCCTGAGGTATATTGAGAAATTCATTTATGAAGATCAAGATGTAAATTGGTATGAACTTAAAAATTTTGAATATGGAGAAGAAATGTCCTGAATGCGGAACGAAAATAGTAGGTAGAATAGATAAGAAATTTTGTAGTGATGCCTGCCGGAATTCTTATAACAACAAGTTTAATAAAGATGCTAAAAACTTAATAAGAAACACCAATAACAGACTACGAAAAAATTATAGAATTCTGGAAGCATTAAATCCCGACCAAAAGACGAAGACTTCCAGAGCAAAACTCATTGAAAAAGGATTTGACTTCAATTATTTCACTAGTATTTATACCACAAAAAAAGGCACAATATATTATTTTGTCTATGATCAAGGCTATCTCGCTCTCGAAGGTGATTATTTTGCTTTGGTGAAACGGGAGTAGTTTTTCTATGATATTATTTCCAATTTTGACCTTTGAGTTGTAATGCGGCTTTTAGGATATCTTTTTGACTAATTTGCCCAATTAATTTACCGTTTTCTACAATTGGAAATCGTCTACGTTTGGCTTCTAAAAATTTATTAGCAGCATCAAAAATATTCATATTCCCACTAATGGTTTCTACATTTTTAACCATATGTTTTTCAAGGCTATGGCTGTCCATGGGCATGTTGTAATACCGACTTTCACTTATTTGTTTAATACAATCACCTTCAGAAATAATTCCGATAAGCTCATTATTTTCATTGACTACAGGTCCTCCAGAAATACGGTTCTTGATTAAAATCTCAATGACTTCTTCGATGGATTGTTCTATCTTAAAAGTGATGAGATTTGTTGTCATATAATCCTTCACTTGAATGGGGGTATCATCCGTTGATTGTGATTGTTCTCTTCGTGATCCTTGAAAGCTTTTAATACCCATAATATTAAATTTTAGAATTACTTAAAGTTACTTAATTAAAATGATTTAGCCTAAGCTTAAATTTTAGTATTTTTAACTCAACTAACTAATTTAATAACAATGATTAAAAAAACTATAGCGTTACTGCTATTAATTGCTTCCATATATTGGAGTTTTTCGGCACTAATACCGAGCAAAATATCAGATTTAGATACTGATGATAATTCATTTTCTACCGCAAGAGCATTAGTGCATCTTAAGGAGATTTCTAAGGCACCACATTATGTTGGCAGCCCCGAGCATGCCAATGTTAGAAATTATATTATTCAACAATTGGAAAAATTAGGCTTACAAACCCAAATACAAGAGGCCTATTCTATGACCGATTGGGGGAACCTATCGAAACCTAAAAACATTTTAGCCAGAATACCTGGGAGTGATAATTCTAAGGCACTTTTATTGTTGTCACATTATGATAGCGCACCACAAGCTTCGCTTGGAGCTAGTGATGATGGTGTTGGTATTGTTACTATTTTGGAAGGTCTAAGAGCCTTTTTAAATGATGGAAAAACGCCTAAGAATGACATTATAGTATTGTTTACCGATGCCGAAGAATTAGGGCTTAATGGTGCCGATATTTTTGTTAATCAGCACGAATGGACTAAAGACGTTGGATTAGTTTTGAATTTTGAAGCAAGAGGGAGTGGCGGTTCTAGTTATATGCTTATGGAAACCAATGGAGGTAATGCTGCTATGATGAAGGGGTTTGTGGCTGCAAATTCGCAATACCCTGTAACCAATTCTTTGGCTTATAGTATCTACAAAAGTTTGCCCAATGACACCGATTTAACTGTTTTTAGACGTGATGGTGATATTGAAGGTTTTAATTTTGCCTTTATAGATGACCATTTTGATTATCATACTATTAATGATAATTATGAGCGATTGGACAGAAATACCTTGGAGCATCAAGGAACTTATTTGATGCCTATGCTAAATTATTTTGGGGCGACTGACCTGACTAATTTAAAAAGTGATGAAGATTATATCTATTTTAATGTGCCTTTACTTAAAATGGTGACTTATCCCTTTTCTTGGATTTGGCCAATGTTAATTTTGGCAATCGTTATTTTTATGGTCTTACTATTTATTGGAATACATAAAGGACGATTAGTTCCAAAAGACATATTGGTAGGGTTTCTTCCTTTTTTATCTTCTTTAATTGTTGCTGGTTTTGGGACCTATTATTTATGGCAAGCCTTACAATGGATTTACCCGCAATACGCCGAAATTTTACATGGCTTTACTTATAATGGACATCGTTATATTTTGGCATTTGTATTTTTGACCTTAGGGATTTGCTTTTGGTTTTATCATAAATTTTATAAGGACAAAAATACGGGCAGCCTTTTGGTAGCACCAATTACCATTTGGTTAGTAATCTGTGTTTTTGTAGGCTTGAAACTGGAAGGCGCGAGCTTCTTCATTATCCCAGTGTATTTTGGTTTGCTAGGCTTATTTTTATTGATACGACAAAAATCACCAAATTTAATAGTACTGGCATTATTGTGTTTTCCTTTACTAATAATTATGGGGCCATTCATAAAAATGTTACCGGTGGGATTAGGCTTGGGTAAATTATTTATTGTAGGTGTTTTAGGAGCGCTTATTTTTGGGTTGTTAATCCCGGTATTTGGATTTTTTCAACATAAAAACCGATGGGCCTATATGATGTTTATTCTGTCATTTTGTATTTTAGTGTCAGCTCATTTTAAAAGTGATTTCGATAGTGAAAGCCCAAAACCGAACAGCTTGGTTTATATGATGAACGCCGATGACAATACGGCTATTTGGGCAACATATGATCATGTTCTTGACGATTGGACTAAGCAATTTCTTGGGGATACACCCAATGATGCGAAACAATTAAGTGGTAATACACTAGCGAGTAAATATAATTCTGGATTTTCATATACGAAAAATGCTGATTTAAAGACGATAGCATCTTCGGAAGTAGAAGTGTTTAAAGATACAGTTATTGGTGATTTAAGGCATATTTCAATGACCATTAAACAACAACGTAATATTAATAGAGTAGATGTGTTTGCAGATTCAATATATTCTTTTAAGGATTTCAAAGTGAACGGTGTGACATCATATAAGGAAAGTGACGACAGTGATGCCTTTGAGAACAGAAGACGTAGTAGGTTATTCAGCTACTTTGTTTCAGATCAGGATTCATTAACTATGGAATTTACAACACCTAAGCATCAGATTACAAAATTTACAGTATTTGAATCTTCTTTTGATTTGCTTACTAATCCTTTATTTAAGGTGCCAGAGCGCAGTGAGACGATGATTCCTAAACCATTTATTCTTAATGATGCCGTGATTATTACAAAAACAATTCAGATCAATTAAAAATAAATGTCATCTAATTAATGATTTACATGTATATTTTTTTAGATTTGGCGAAATTAAAATTATAGAGAGATGAAAAAGTTAGTAGGAGTATTGATTTTTATATTTGCTTTGCAAGTAACAGCGCAAGATAACAGTGCGTTATTAAAGCATTATGAGGCGTATTATGCGCAAATGAAATCACAAGGAGATGTACAGGGTGTTATTAATGCGTTGACACATTTAAATGTAATTTCTCCAAACCAGGGTAGATTAGATACTTTGGCCGTTTTGTATATGAATGACAATAGACATATTCAAGCTCTAAATACCATAGGTATAGAAAAAGTTGCAAGTGATTCTGATGTAGCCGTTGAGGTTAAGGCGGTTTCGTTACAACGTATAAATCAACCTGCAAGAGCAGTAATACAGTTTGAAGAATTATTTAAGCGTAAACCTACAGTAATGGTAGCTTATGAATTAGCAGATTTAAAAATTCAGTTGAATGATATTGCTGGTGCTTCACTACATATTTCCTATGGATTGGCGAATGCAAAAGATGATATGGTACGTAGTTTTTATGAGTCACAAACCCCTTATCAAGTGCCTGTGAAAGCTGCATTTATTTATTTAAAGGGATTGTCGAAATTTAAGTTGAGCAATGAATTAAATATTGACGCAGCTATAGCTTTATTTGATGAAGCTTTAGTAGTTGCTCCTGGTTTTAATCTTGCACAAATTAGTAAAAATGCTTTGGAGGCTAGAAAAACACCTCCGGTAAAGAAGGATTAATTTATACGGTATTGAATAATAAAAAAAGCAGCTCAATTGAGCTGCTTTTTTTATTATTTATATTTATAATTACCAAATTCTAACTCTTTTTTCTGGAGCTAAATACATTTTGTCTCCTACTTTTATACCAAATGCTTCATAGAAAGCATCAATATTTTTAAGCGGTTGTGTCGCTCTATATAGACCTGGTGAATGTGGGTCTGTTTTAATTTGAGTACGTAAAGCATCTTCTCTGGTTAATGTTCTCCAAACCGTTGCCCAAGACATAAAGAAACGTTGCTCGGCCGTAAAGCCATCAATATCTTCTGGTCTTCCATTTTCATCAAAGAATAATTGTAAACCATCATAGGCTCCAAGAACACCACCAAGGTCACCAATATTTTCACCTAAAGTGAATTTACCATTAATGTTGACACTGTCTAAAACTTCAATGGCACTATATTGTTCGGCTAAGGCATTTCCTCTTTTTTCAAATTCAGTCAAATCCTCAGGAGTCCACCAGTTGTTAAGGTTACCATCGCCATCGAAACGTGCTCCAGAATCGTCAAAGGCATGTGATATTTCATGGCCTATTACAGCACCAATTCCACCATAATTCACTGCTTCATCTGCAGTGTAATTATAAAAAGGAGGTTGTAATATGGCTGCAGGAAATACGATTTCATTATTTAATGGATTGAAATAAGCATTGACTGTTTGAGGCGCCATTCCCCATTCTGTTTTATCAACAGGTTCTCCATATTCAGACATGCTCTTTTTAATGTTCCAATTGCTAACAGCTAACATATTCTCAGCATAACTGTTGCCTTCTTTTACCATAAGCTCTGAGTAATCTTCCCATTCATCAGGATAAGCAATTTTAACTGTAAACTTATCTAGTTTTTCAATAGCTTTTTGCTTGGTTTCTTCACTCATCCAGTCTAAAACTTTTATTCTGTTTTGGAATGCAGCAATCACATTAGCAATCATTTTCTCTGCTTTTGCTTTAGCCTCTGGTGGAAACTTAGCTTCAACATATAATTTTCCAATGGCTTCACCAACAGTTCCATTTACAGTTCCTAAAGCGCGCTCTTCCGCAGGACGTTGTGCTTTAGACCCGTTTAAAGTTTTACTGTAAAACTCCCAATTGGCTTTGTTGATTTCTGTTGTTAAATAACCTGAAGCACTATTAAGCGTATTCCAATGCATCATTGTTTTGATGTCTTCAATAGAAGTAGATGTTAATATTTCTTGCAATGCAACCATATACTTTGGTTGTAATACCATTATTGTATCTATTTCTTTTGTAATTCCCATATCGGTAATGAATTTCTTCCAATCGATAGAAGGCGTCATTTCTGTAAGTTGTGCAATAGATCTAGGATTATTAAAATTACGAATGTCTCTACTTTGAACTTTGTCTAATCTAGGTGCTGCTAACTTGGTTTCTAAAGCCAAAATCATATCAGCAGCTGCACTAGCTTTTGCCTCATCGTAATCAATAAACTGCAACATTCTGGTGATGTGGTCGGTATATTGACCTCTGATTTCTTTAGATTTATCATCCTGATCTAAATAGTAATCACGATCTGGTAGTCCTAATCCACCAGAAGCGATATATGCAGTATTCGTACTACTGTCATTTAAATCGGGGAAAATGGCTAATCCGGTAAATGGTGCGTCAACACCAGTTGTGGTCGCAAAAACTGTTTGCATATCACGAATGTCATTAATGCCATCAATTGCCTCAAGCAACGGTTTTAGCGGTGCAATACCAGCTTTGTCTCTGGCAACAGTATCGAGTTCAGATTCAAAAACAAGAAGTGCTTTTTTCTGATCGGTACCTTCTCCGTAAGTCCCTAATTCTTTTGAGGTGTTAATAATGTCTAATACATCTTGACGTGTAGATTTTCGTAATACGCCAAAACCACCCCAACGAGATTCTTCATCGGGAATAGTATTTGTTTTTACCCAATTACCATTTACATAATTGTAAAAATCATCATTCGGATTTACTTCAGTATCCATATTCTCTAGAATAATACCAGGAATTTTTTCTACTTCAGCTGTGTTGTTTTTTGTGTCGTCTTTACAAGCAACAAGACCAATAAAGGCCACGGCACTTAATAACGATACTCTTTTTGCGTTGAGTTTCATGAAATTGTTTTTTTGTTTTTTAATTGACGCAGGTCTCCCTTTGCCTGAAGAAGGCAATCGTGATAGTTATTGTTATTTGGCAATATTAATTTAATCACGTCGGGTTCATTGCTTTGAAGTGTTTATTTTGTTCAATGTACTTATTATTTAGAAGCCTTAAATGAGATTTTGTTACAACTTAACATAAAATTATGATAATTAAAATGATAAAAGCGATCAAAAAAAATATTTTAATCGCTTTTATGTGGTTGTATATGAGTTAATTAGTCTACTCTAAACTCAAATATTTCAGATTCCGAATTATTTCCTTCGGCATCCGTGGTAATCACTCTCCAGTAATAAATATTACCAGCAGCCACTCCCGTATTTATGGTAGATTCTGTTTGTGAATCTCCTAGGGGAGTTGTTGGCGGTGAGCTCGTGTCAAAATAAATGACATAACCTGTAATATCATCATCAAGATCACTTCCAGTCCATTCTAAACTTACCGTTGTTATGCCCTCTAAATTGGCGCCCATTGTTGGGGCATCCAGTGTTACTGGAAAAGGGGCATGTGATGAAACTGCATCACCTGCGTTGTAAAAGTTCCAAGTTGCACTTTGAGCGGTTTCTGTTGTACTCGTTGATTTTGAAACCACATACCAAGAGTACGGCGTCGCTTTTTGAATCGTGATACTCTTTGTATTCGTATTGGAATTAATGGATTGTATAGCATTGTTATTAAGGTTTTTCACAATGATATCATATGAGTCGGTATTTGATGAAGCTTCCCAGGTAAAGGTCACAGCGCTTTGCGTTGTACTTAATGATGTGCCTTGATTACATTCTTGATTGTTGTCAGGGAAGGTTAGTAAAGCAGCCACGGGTGGCTCAGGTGCGGGTGGAGGTGTGATTGAGCCTCCATCGTCGTCACTATCACTGCCGCTACAATTAAAAAATAATACCACTATAAATATTAGACTTAGCTTTTTCATATTCTTATTATTTTTTAATGACTTTAAAATTTGAAGTTGAGTTGCCGTCGTTTACATCTAGGATGTATACTCCTTCTGAGATATCGGGAATACTAATGGTAATCGACCCGTTTTGTAAACTGTAAGTCTTTGAAAGGACAACTCTTCCAATTAATGAATAGAGCTTAACATCAATAGATTTAAGTGACCCATTCCCTGTATTGATAGTTAATGTATTACCATTAATTGGGTTTGGATAAATTTTAATACTATTAAAGTTATTGATCGTTTCTCTGTAAACACCTTGGCAATCTTTATCTGTATATACTTTTAAAGTATTTACGCCATTTATTAAATCGAGTTCAATTTCAGTAGTGGAAGTTGTTGTTACAGTTCCATTTAAATCAATATAGAATTTAGTAGCACCGCTTAATGTTAATGATACCTTACCCGTATTATTTACCCTAGATGAAACAGCGAGTTCTTCAGGTTGGATTATAGTCACATTAAAACATTGTTCATAGCTTGATTGTCCATCAACAGAGATACAAACTAAATAGTTACCAGCCTCAAGATTGGAGAAGGCATTAGTGACTGTAAACGCATTGCTGATGTCGACGCCGTCACCAGTTAGGTGTGCTGTATAATCTAGTGACTCAGCAGCAGTGATTGTAATACTGCCGTTATTACTACTTCTACAGGTTTCACTTGATATTTGTAATTGGAAATTACTACTTGGTAATGTGAATACCGTACATCCACTAGAATCGACGATGTCACCACTAGGGGTGTCGTTACAGGTGTCATTAGCGTTTGGTACTCCATCATTATCAATATCTTCATCACAAATATCTCCGATGTCATCATTATCAAAATCGGCTTGATCTGTATTTGCCATATCAGGACAGTTGTCGTCTGCATTTAAAATAGTATCGTTATCTGTATCGCAAACATTTCCTATACCATCATTATTGTCATCTGCCTGATCCGCATTTGCTATGAGTGGACAGTTGTCATTAACATCCAAAATTCCATCATCGTCATCGTCGTCGTCACAAACATCTCCCATGCCATCACCATCTGTATCTAATTGATCAGGGTTTGGTGTATTTACACAATTGTCTATGGTGTTTCCTACGCCATCATTATCGTTGTCTGGAGTGATACCATCAACAAAGAAATCATCCAGTATAACGCCTTCATCATTAGTATTATCATCTGAATGAAATACAATTCTGAAAATAACGTTAGATTCGCTTGATAGTGGCGCTAAATCATAGCTATAAGTAGTCATTGTTGTATTGGTACCAGTCCATTGGCCCCCTACACAGTTAAAACAGTTATTTCCTAAACCATCACCTGCAAATCTTGAGCTATTGTACCAATTTGGATCTGTTGAACTTCCTAGTAATGTCCAGGTTGTTCCTTGATCGAGTGTATACTCAACATATGTTAAATCCCAGTCGGGCTCAATGGCAAAAGCCATATCAAATTTTAAAATAGGGTTCGTTATGACACTTAAATCATAACATTGAGAAACTAAATACGATTTTGTTTTGTCGCCATGATTGCCATCTAAATTAGTAGCATAGACGCTTGTTCCTGAGCTTGGTGTATTTAATTGTGTTCCAGTTGGAATTCCTCTTTCCCACATAGATACCCCTCCAGAGGCATTAAAAGTTATGAGTTCATCATCCTCAGATTCAAAAGTATTTACTTGTTCAGAGACCCCATTATTGTTTGCGTAAAATGTTGTTGTGGCACTATTGTTATTTTGAAAGGCATCATTTGTAATTGACGCTTCAACAATAATATTATGTTGGCCTAAATCTAAGTTTATGGCATTAAGGTCGATTGTTGTTATGGCTTCAGAAGCAAGGTTTCCATTCCAAGTATAATTATTAGTAGCCCCACCATCAACAGAATAAGTAATATCAATACTTGTTATAGCATTTAATCCATTGTTTTTAACCTTGATTTGCGGACTAATATCGCCACAAACTATATTATTGTTATTTGGATTTTCTATACTCACTAGGCGCACATCGTTATCGGCTAATTGTGGTGTTGGTAAATCACTTCTCCAAACGCCTCTACCATATGTTCCTGCAGTAATATTATTGTCAGCAAGGTTAATTGCTAAATCTCTAACAGAAGTATTTGGAAGGTTTTTTTCAAAGGGCTCCCAATCTGCGGTGTTATCATCATAACGATAAATTCCAATACTAGTACCCAGATATAAAGGATTTAGCGGATTCTCAGCTTGATGTTTAATGACGTTTTTAGTAACATTAGGTAATGAGCCTGTAATGTCCGTAAAAGTATCACCTCCATCTACAGATTTATAAACTTTTCCGTTAGTTCCAGAAGTTGTGACATAAACAATACTACTCTCATTATTATTGACCTCAATGGATGTAATAGGAGAAGAAAATGTTTCGGTTATAGAGAAGGATACGCCGTGATCTATACTTTTTCTTAAAGTAAAATCACCAGCATTATTAATGGCAACATATATAATTTCCACATCACCGTTGTCCATTTCCAAAACATCAATATTCGTATTAAATGTGGGTGAAATTGCAATCCATGCGCCATTTTTAAATTGGTAAAGTTTGCTATAGCCGGCATAAATTTCGCTATCACTATTAATAGCTAATGGTGTCACCCAGTTCCCTTGCTCAGGACCATCAAAACTTTGATTACCACTTTGACCGGAATCTGAAGATACGAATAGCTTTTGACCATATTGCATAAAGCCATAGTAGTAGTTATCGTTATTAGGGTCTACAACGCCCTCCATACCATCACCGCCATGGTAATTATTCCATTGGTTATTGGCATATCCAAAGCCACCATTATCTTGAAGCCCTCCAACAATTTTACCTGAGGTTTGTTGAGATACTGATATTTTGTAAAATTGACTAATCTCCATGCCCTCTGTTAAATCTGTAAAGGTTGTCCCTCCATTATCCGATTTGAAAAAACCACCATCAGTTCCGGCATATAATTCACCATTATAGAATCGGAGTAGATGAATATCGGCATGTGTGTATGAGGCATTATGACTAAACCAAGAATTTAACTTAGTAAATGAACCACCACCGTCTGAAGATTTCCAAATATTAAGAACACCTACATATATTTCATTTTCATCAGTGTCTGAAGCCGCTAGAGCCAAGTCATACCAAGATTGGGTGTTTTCAAAAATATTAGTTGTATTTGCTTGTTTTGTAAATGTAGTTCCACTATCGACAGATTTGTAAACACCTTGATATAAATCATCTGTTTTTGCGCTTACAAGGTAAACCAATGCCGGGTTTGCCGGAGTAACATCTATAACTAACCTCCCAGAACTTATTGGAAGTCCTGCAGTGATTTCGGTAAAAGAATCCCCCGCATCTGTTGACTTATAAAATTTAGAAGAAGTGACCGCATAAATGGTATTCGTATCTCCAGGTTTAACTTTTAAGTCTCGTATATTTCCAATTTGAGTTCTTGTCCAAGTTGTTCCAGCATCAATAGTTTTATAAACGCCATTTGACGTAGCAACCCAAAGCATATTAGAATTATTAGGATCGATGTAGATATCATTCATCCTGTTTGGTGAATTACTTGGGTTTAATCCTGTTTGTGACCAATTAACCCCACCATCAGTTGATTTAAAGACACCAACACTATAGGAGTCTCCGGCATCATCATCACCAGTAGCAATATATATTGTATTCGAGTTGTTATAATCAATAGCTATTCCTGAAACTCCAATTTGTGGCAATTCATCAATTAAAGGTGTCCAATTCATTCCAGCATCAATCGATTTCCAGATACCACCAGCGGGTGCACCAGAATAATACGTATTTGGATTATTTGGATCTACCATAATCGCATTTACACGACCTATATTTGCTGTAGAGGTGGCTCGGTTTTTGAAATCTGTTGGGCCTAAAGAGATCCAATTACTTTCGTCTACCATAGTTTCTAAGGATTCGGCCTGATTCTTTTTTTGTAACCAGGTATCCCATAATTCTTTTGAAGTTGGTAAATTCCCGTCTTCATTAATATAGTTTTCCCAATAACTCTCCCAGCGTTTAAATGGTTTGTGTCCGCTCCCTTTAACATTTGGATCACGAGATTTCCAATAGCTGTTAAATGCATCAACAATTGTTTTAAATTTCACAGAAGACGATGATCTTGAATTGGCAGCAGTACTGCTTTCAGGATCAATATCCTTCATCCAAGGAGCTCCAGAATTTAATTGTGCGTTAATTGTTGAAAATGCAAAAAGGGTAAGCAATAAAAATAGTAATGTCTTTTTCATTTTAATTTGATTTGGGTATCAAATTTAATTGTTTTTTAAATAGTTAACAATTTTTAACACAAAAAGTCTCACATTATTAACTAATTATGAATTAATCGCAATAAAAAGGGCAAAATTGTAAAATGGACTATAGTGGTTTTTCTATGTTTTGAGAGTCCTTTTCAACTTTTTTATTTATCTGGAAGATCAGATTATTATAAGCGATTAAAACATCAGAAATACTTTCTAAAAGGGATTGTTTTGAAATTGACCTAATATTTGAAACTTCTTCTAGTTTATAAGCTGTAGTTTCAATTACCGATAGTCTCACTATAATAGAGGACGTATTTATGCTTGTTGGCACTTCCTTTTTTAAGTCAGTAATAAATGCTTTAAGAATAGTCTTGTCTTCTTTAAAAAAGTAGATATCTCCTTTTTTTAGATGATCAATATGAGTGCCTAAATTTTGAAATTTTAACCAATTTTTTGTTTTTGCTTCTGCCAAATCACTCAAAGCATACTCGGGATAATTAATTTGAGCAAAATCTTTAGTAGTAATTGCTTGAGATTCTTGAGGAGACGTATTTAATTCATCAGAATTTCCTTCATTGCTTTTTTTGCATTGTAAATTTAATGCTAAAAGTGAAAAGCAGATTAGAGGGAGATATACTAATTTTAGTTTGAACATATAGTATTAAACTTATGGATTGCAAATATATTATTAAAGCTATTTATTTAGCAATATTTTTAATGTAAATTTAAGAGTTAATAATAAAAACTTATTATTTTTGAAGATTATTGAAAATAGTTTATAAATGACACCTAAAGTATTGATAATTGGTGCCTGTGGGCAGATAGGTTCTGAGCTGGCTTATAAATTAAGAGCACAGCACGGAATAGATAATGTTATTGCTAGTGATATTAATGAAGGAAATCTGGAATTGGTTAATTCTGGGCCTTTTGAAATCATAGATGCAAAAGATCTAGAAGCCCTTAAAATTTGTGTGGCGAAGCATAATATTGATACTATTTATTTGATGGCAGCAATGTTAAGTGCAACAGGAGAGAAGTTTCCTGAAATTGCATGGGATTTAAATATGAACTCATTGTTTAATGTCCTTAACCTCGCTAAAGATAAATTTATTAATAAAATATTTTGGCCTTCTAGCATTGCGGTTTTCGGGCCAAGTACACCAACAGTTAATACACCACAGCATACAATAATGGAGCCAACAACGGTCTATGGTATTACCAAACAAGTTGGGGAAAGATGGTGTGAGTATTACCATGAAAAATATGGAGTTGATGTGAGAAGCATCCGTTACCCAGGAGTTATAACATGGAAAACTTTACCTGGAGGAGGCACTACAGATTATGCTATTGATATTTTTCATAAAGCCATTGCAAATGAGAATTTTGAATGCTTTTTAGATGAAGACACAGAATTACCAATGATGTTTATGGAAGATGCAGTTGCCGCTACAATTAATTTGATGGAAGCAAATGCAGATACTTTGACAATTAGATCATCTTATAATTTGGCGGCTGTAAGTTTTACACCAAAACAAGTTGCTGATGCCATAAGAAATCATTTTCCAGATTTCACGATAACTTACAAACCAGATTTCAGACAAGAAATTGCGAATACTTGGCCAAAATCTATTGATGACAGTCAAGCGCGTATAGATTGGAACTGGAATCATTCCTATGATTTGAAACAAATGACTTCAGAAATGTTAACTCAATTGGGGAAACAAACGGTTTCCTAATAAAAATAGTGTAAGACAGAAAAATAGTGTGCGTTTGGATCTAGAATAGGTGCTCTCGGGAAAAGATAGACACGCAAACTGTGGGTATCTCTAAACGATCAGGCTAATACAAATTTGATATTTTAAAAATAAAAAAACCCGAACTATTGTTCGGGTTTTTTATGTGGTGCCTCCAGGAATCGAACCAGGGACACATGGATTTTCAGTCCATTGCTCTACCAACTGAGCTAAGGCACCAATCGCATAATTGCGGATGCAAATATATATTCATTTTTAATATTTGCAAAAGAAAAGTAATAAAAAATCGTTTTGTAAATTTACAGCTTTTATTTGGGACTCGGAATGTGTTACTGTTGAGCTTGTTATTGATTAAAAAATTATTTTTTTTGAAGACGGCTAACTAACAAAAAAATATTTACACAATAAATGAATTTAGTAATAGATATAGGGAATACTAAGACGAAACTCGCTGTATTTCAGGGTAATAAAATTATTTTTAAGTCTTCAGGAGATTTGCAGCTTCTTTTAAAAGATTGTATTTCTCTAAAAGCGAAATTCAAAACTATAGACAAAACGATAATCTCTTCGGTAGGAAATCTTAATGAACAAATTCTTGTAGCAATTGAAAAACTTTTCAAAGTTTTAATTCTAGATAGTAATACAAAGCTGCCATTTCAAAATAATTATAAGACACCAAAGACTTTAGGTGTAGATCGTTTGGCACTTGTAAGTGCTTCAGTTAAGCAATATCCAAAGCGTAATGTGTTGATAATTGATGCTGGTACTTGTATTACTTATGATTTTATAAATGCTGAAAACAGGTATTTAGGTGGCGCAATTTCACCAGGAATTAGATTGCGTTATAGATCACTAAATAATTTGACGGCAAACTTACCGTTATTAGATACAAAAGTACCTGAAAATATAATTGGGAATAGTTCAATAGAATCAATTCACTCTGGAGTTATTAACGGCGTTTTGATGGAAATTAAGGGTGCTGTTCAACAATATGAGAATAAATTTGAAGATTTAACAGTTATTTTAACAGGAGGAGATGCAGATTTCTTGTCAAAGCGATTAAAAAGTAGCATATTTGCGAACTCAAATTTTCTTTTAGAAGGTCTGAACTTTATATTAGAATTTAACAAAAAATAATGATAAAAAAACTTTGTTTAGTTTTCATAGCGTTTTTAGCCTTAAATGTACACGCGCAAGAAGGTACAACTTCACCATATTCATTTTATGGAATTGGAAGCTTAAAATTTAAGGGCACTGCCGAAAATAGAAGTATGGGGGGTTTAAGTATCTATACAGATAGTATTCATGTGAACCTGCGGAATCCTGCCTCTTATGGAGGTAATGGTTTAAAGTCTTTTCAAGACGAAGGACGTGCAATGAAATTTAGCGTTGGTGGAAGCCATACAAGTACATCATTAGAGACCAGTTCTGCATCCGATAGAGCCAATGCAACTACCTTTGATTATTTAGCATTGTCTTTTCCAATGGGAAAATTTGGTATGGGATTTGGAATAATGCCATATACTTCGGTTGGTTATAAATTAGAATCTACTAATAGCGAAGATGTTCTTACGCATAGGTATAAAGGAGAAGGAGGCGTTAATAAAGCCTTTTTTGGTTTCGGTTACCAAATAACTCACGATTTAAGTATTGGTGTTGATGCGAGTTATAATTTTGGAAATATTCAAAATAACGCGGTTGCATTTGTATATGATGATGAAGGAAATCCGTTACAATATCAAAGTAGAGAAAGTAATCGTTCGGATTTGAGTGGGATAAATTATAATTTTGGACTATCTTATAAACCAATGATTACAGAGAAGTTGCAATTAACTTCAACATTGACCTATTCGCCAAAAGCGGATATTACGTCAAGGAATGAAAGAATATTTGCGACCATTGTTACAAATGAAAACACTGGACAGGAATTTGCAGTAAATGAAATTACTGCTGATTTGGAGTCGGAAGGTTTAAAGAAAACAACCTTGACTTTACCAACAAAAACATCGGTAGGTGTTGGTATTGGGGAACCAAGAAAATGGTTTGTAGGAGCAGAATATACTATGTTGAAGACAAGTGAGTTTTCTAATGATATTTTTAGTTTAGATAATGCAAGTTTTGAAGATGCGACTACAGTTGCACTTGGAGGATTCTTTATTCCGCAATATTCTTCCTTTAATAACTACTGGAAAAGAGTAGTATATAGAGCAGGAGTACGGTATGAAAATTCAGGATTAAAAATAAATAACGAATCAATTAATGAGTTTGGCATATCTTTTGGAGTAGGATTACCGGTTGGAAGATTTTTTTCAAATGTTAATTTGGGTTTCGAATTTGGAAAAAGAGGAACTGTGAATCAAAATTTGGTACAAGAAAATTTCATGAATTTCCAACTGAGTTTGTCATTAAATGATAGCTGGTTTGTTAAACGAAAATATAACTAATTAATACTAGAACTATGAAGACGAAAATTACACTATTAATAGCTTTTCTATTTCTAGGCCTTAACAGTGTTTCAGCACAAGGTCAAGGTCAAGAAGAAGATATGAATACGTTATCAATTTTTAGTGAATATGCTAAGGCTAAGAATTATGATGCGGCCTATGAACCATGGATGGAATTACGTCAAAGAAACCCTAAATTTAATAGAGCTATTTATACATATGGAGAACGTATCCTTAAAGACAAAATTAAGAAATCTTCTGCTGGTGAAAAAACAAACTTCATTAACGATTTGGTAAAACTTTACCAAGAAAGAATGACATATTTTGCAAGTAAAACTCCTAAGGGAGAGTTTATGGCAAAAGCTTGTCAAGTTAAGTATGATAATAGGAAAGCATTAAATATTGGAGTAGAAGAATTATATGACTGCTTTGATGCCGCTTATATTGCTGATCAAAAAACATTTACAAATCCTAAGAGTTTATATACGTATTTCTCTTTGATGGTTGATCTTTATGATGCAGGTAAAAAACCGGCACAGGCTTTATTTAATAAGTATGATGATATTAGTGAGAAAATAGAGGCAGAAGTTAAAAATTATACTCAAAAAGTTAACAAGTATGTTGCGCAAGGTGAAGATGTTGTGTTAAGTACAAAGGATGCCAAAAGAAAAAAATCTTACGACAGTTATTTAAGAGCGTATGGTTTAATTATTGGTAGTGTAGATAGTAAATTGGGTGAACGTGCAAATTGTGAAAACTTAGTGCCTTTATATAATAGAGACTTTGATGAGTTTAAAAATGATGGTATTTGGTTGCAGAGAGCAATGAACAGAATGTATGCAAAAGGCTGTACAGATGATGCGTTATTTGTAAAAATTGTACAACAAAAAAACACACTAGAGCCAAATGCATCTACAGCATATTATTTAGGAATCTTAAAAGAAAAAGAAGGAAGCTGGACTGAAGCTCTTGGCTATTTTAACCAAGCTGTAGATTTAGAACCTGATAGCTTTGATAAAGCAAAACGATTATCTAGTATTGCTAGTAAATTCAGAAAAAAAGGAAGCTATGGTCAAGCCAGAAGTTATTATACTAAAGCATTAGCTGAGAATCCATCATTAGGATCGGCACATTTAGCAATAGCTCAAATGTATGCTAAAAGTGCTAATAACTGTGGGGCTGATAACTTTAGCAAAAGAGCAGTGTATTGGTTAGCAATTCAATCTGCTAGAAAAGCAGGTCGTGTAGATGCTAGCTTAAAGAAAGATGTTGCTAATACTGTTGCTAATTACAGAGCTAAAGTACCAACTAAAAGTGAAATATTTTCTTCAGGAAGATCAGGAGAAGTTATTAAAATTGGATGTTGGATAGGTAGAAGTGTAACCGTTCCTAGTCTTTAATGAGAATAATTGGTAAACATATATTTAAAAACATGGTCACAGTAATTACTGTGACCATGTTTTTTTCATGTAGAAGTAATTTTAAAGAGGTTCAAAAAATAGGAGCTCAAGGTGCAGGGCCACTAACTGTAGCTGAAAACATAAACACAAAGTATACAGATTCGGGGCGATTAAAATCACACCTCATAAGTACTAAAATGAATGATTATTCGAATAGAGAATTTGCTTATTTCGAATTCCCAGATGATATCAATTTTACCGTTTATGATAACGATGGTAATGCCAGTAATGTAAAAGCCGACTATGCTATTATTTATAGTGAAACCGATTTAATAGACTTACAAGGAAATGTGGTGTTAACTACCCATAAAAGGGATACCTTATTTGCAGATCAATTGTTCTACGATCAAATGAAAGAATGGATGTTTACCAATCAAGCTGTAAAGTTTAGAACCAAAGACCAACTCATTGAAGGAATTGGGTTTGATTCTGATAAAACCTTTACAAATGCTGAAGTTTTAGAGCCAACAGGAATAATTTATTTGAACGAAAATTAAAACCTTTGCTTGATCCTTTACTTTAGTTTTTATTGCCTTTATCTCCATGCTCTTATAACTAATAAAATATTAAACCCAGAACTTTTTAAAATTAGTAGCTAAAATTTTAGCTATCTTTGTAGTACCAAAATTATCCATTCAAATGAAATTATTAAAAGTTTTACAATACGCCTATTTATTTTTTGTAGTACTGTTTATGTACGATGCCATAAGTAATTGGAATATAGACAGAAGTCGATCGTATATGTCATTGCTTTTTGCTGCATTAGCGTTGTTTATGTTTTTCTTCAGAAAGAAATTTCGCAAACGATTTGAAGATAGAGGGAAACTTTAAGGATGAGCCCTGATAGCATCATTATAATTATTTCGCTTGTGTTTTCGGCATTTTTCTCAGGCATGGAGATTGCCTATGTGTCTTCCAATAAGATTCATATTGAAATTGAAAAAAAGCAAAAGGGAATTTTGGCGAAAATTCTATCCAAACTCACAGCAAAACCATCGAAGTTTATTGCTACAATGCTCATTGGGAATAATATAGCATTGGTGATTTATGGGTTTTATATGGGGGAACTCTTGATGCGTTGGTTTTTGCAATTAACTATCGATAATACAATTATAAATTATTTGGTTACCGATTTGAGTTTGCTAACTCAAACTGTAATATCGACAATTGTAATTTTAATTACGGCAGAGTTTTTACCAAAAGTGTTTTTTCAAATTTATGCCAATCGCTTGCTTAAAGTTTTTGCGTTTCCAGCATATGTTTTTTACATGTTATTTTCTCTAATCTCCAATTTCATAATTTGGATTTCCGATGTATTATTAAAACGATTCTTTAAAACTGACGGAGATCAGGTACAATTAGCATTTACCAAGGTAGAGTTAGGACATTATATTAGTGAGCAAATGAAATCGGTTGATGATGACGATGAGGTCGATAGTGAAATTCAAATATTTCAGAATGCTTTAGAGTTTTCAGAAGTGAAATCCCGAGAAGTAATGATTCCTCGTACAGAACTTATTGCATTGGAAATTCATGATACAATTAATTCACTGAATACTTTATTTACCTCTACAGGCTATTCTAAAATTCTAGTCTATAAAAATACGGTCGACGATATTTTAGGATATGTGCATTCCTTTGATTTGTTTAAGCAACCTAAGACCATAAAATCTATAATAATGCCAGTTGAGTTTATTCCAGAGACGATGCTTATTAAAGATGTTTTGAACGTATTAACTAAAAAACGTAAAAGTTTAGCTGTGGTTTTAGATGAATATGGTGGAACATCTGGTGTTATGACCGTTGAGGATATTGTTGAAGAACTATTTGGTGAAATTGAAGATGAGCACGATACGATTAGACTTCTTGAAGAAAAAATTAACGATCAAGAATATCATCTCTCTGCAAGACTGGATGTTGATTATTTAAACGAAACTTATAAATTTAACCTTCCTGAAAATGAAAACTATGAGACACTTGGTGGTTTAATAGTAAATTGTACTGAAGAAATTCCTGAACAAAATGAGAAGGTCATAATTGAAAATTTCGTATTTACGATTCTTGAGGTGTCTAATACTAAAATTGACCTAGTATCGCTTCAAATTCTAAAAGACGATTAAAAATCCTATATTAAAGCAATTATCCGTTGTTCTCCTTTTATTATTAAGCAGAAAATGGTATTTTCGCGCACGATATTTTTATCAATATTAATCAACGATCATCGTATTCCTGTAAATTTTGGGGGTATAATAGATCAATTTTGTTAAATACCCTTCAGGGTTTATAAATTTTTAATTACAAATGGCAATTTTAAATAAAATCAGACAACGATCACTATTTCTAATATTCATAATCGCTATGGCGTTATTTTCATTCGTATTAGCCGATCTATTTAAAAACAGTGATGGATTTTCAAGTAAATCTCAAAATGTAATCGCTACAATTAATGGCGAAGATATAGAAAGAGACGATTTTATGAATAAGGTTGAGGCCGCTCAACGTCAATTTGGAGGTACTTTAACGAATACTCAGGCAATGAATAGAGTTTGGGATCAAGAAGTTAATAAAGCAGTAATGAGCTCGCAATATGATGCTTTAGGCATCTCTGTTGAAAGAGAACAAATGCGTGATTTATTAAGAACCAACTTAGGGTCTTTTGAAGAGTTTAAAAATGAAGCGGGTATTTTTGATGAAGATAAATTGAATGAGTTTATTGCTAATTTAAAAGCGATATCACCACAAACATCTATATTGGGAGGTTCTCCTATTAATTATCAAGCTTGGACGACTTACGAAAATAATATTGCTATTACTGGAAGTCAGAATACTTATTTTAATATGATTAAAGCTGGTGTTATTGGGACGCTTGCTGAAGGAGAGCTGGATTACAAATTAGAAAATGATAGAGTAGATGTTAAATTTGTGCAAGTCCCTTACAGTTCAATTCCAGATAGTTTGGTAACCGTAACTAAATCTGATATTGCTAGTTATGTAAACAGAAACCCAAGTCAATATGAGGTTGAAGCTTCAAGAAATATTAATTTTGTACATTTTAAGGAAGAACCATCATTAGAAGATGAAACAAATATTCAAAGTAACTTAACGGCATTATTAGACGATAAAGTTGAATATAATGATATTACTAAAGCAAATGAAACGGTTATAGGTTTTAAAAACACAACAGATCACGAAGGATATTTAAGTGTGAACTCAGCCTTAAAATTATATGATGATTTTGTGTTTAAAAATGTATTGCCAACTGCTGTTGCAGATAGTCTTTTTAATTTAGAAAAAGGGGAGTTATATGGACCATATAAAGATGGAAACATGTATAAAATCAGTAAGCTTATTGATGTTAAGCAAATTGCTGATTCAGTTAAAGTAAGACATATTTTAATTCCATTTGCAGGTGCAACAAGTGCAGCTCCTTCTATTACAAAAACTGAAGCTGAGGCTAAAGTTACTGCCGATAGTATTTTAAGGGTTGTAAAAAGGAACCGATCAAAATTTAAAAGCTTATTAGATTTGTCATCAGATACTGTGAGTAATGAAAAAGACGGTGAAATTGAGTTTGCATATAATTCTGGAATGGCTCCTGAATTTAAAGCATTTGCTTTTGATAATGCTAAAGGATCTTTGGATGTGGTTAAAACAGATTTTGGATTTCATATTATTGAAATTTTAACTCAAGGAGCAAAACAAAGAGCAGTTAAACTTGGGAATCTTGCCCAGGTTATTGAAGCTTCTGAGCAAACTATAGATAATGCATTTAATCAAACTTCTAAATTTGAAATTGCGGTTGCAGAGAGTGATTTTAATGAAGTTGCAAAAGAAAATAACTATACAGTTAGACCTGTGAGTAATATGGGAGCTTTAGATGAAAGTATTCCTGGATTGGGATATCAACGTGCGATAGTACGTTGGGCTTTTGATGACGATTCTAAAGTGGGAGATGTTAAACGATTTAATATTCAAGATGGTGGATATGCTGTTGTGAGGTTAACAGCTAAGAATAAAAAAGGAGTTATGAGTTCAGAAAAAGCGTCTGTTTCAGCGCTTCCTGAAGTTAGAAAAGAAAAGAAAGCTGAACTTATTAGAGCAGGCTTATCTGGAACAACTCTAGAAGATATTGCTGCAAGTCAGAATCAAGCCGTAAAAACTGCTGCAGGTATTAATATGAAAAATATAACACTTTCTGGTGCTGGAAGAGAGCCTAGAGTTGTTGGTACTGCATTCGGACTTGAAGAAGGAGAGATGTCTCAGGTAATCGATGGTGTTAGTGGTGTATTTGTAATACAAGTCACAAAAATAACTCCAGCTGCCGGATTAGATAACTATCAAGCTGCTGCGAATAGAATTGGAAATGCAAAAGCAGCTGCTGTTAATACAGCCTTATATGAAGCTTTAAAAGAGGCTTCTGAAATTGATGATAACAGAGCAACATTCTACTAAACAAAATAGTGTATAAAAAAAAAGAGCTTCACATTGTGAGGCTTTTTTTTTAAATTAATTCAATCGAACTAATAATTGTTTAATATTAGCATTATTAGTTAAGCTATTTTAAAACCATGTCATTAAAGCCAATGATAGTTTCATAGCCCTTGGCTTTAAAATAGGATTTTGGGCTTTCTACAGCGCTTACCAGCACGAAATCGCCACCCCAGGCTCCAAGACTTTTTACAGAGCCATTAAAATCTTTAAATAGTCGCTGCTTTACAGGAACCTGATTTGTAATAGATCCAATGATTTGCTCATGAGTTTCTATTAATCGATCAAAATCTTCAAGCTTAGAACAACTTATTATTTTAGAAGTAATGTCGCTGACCTCTATAATGCGATTGCTCAAATTAGATTTATGCGCATTATAATGAGAAATACCATCACGGCTATTTTGTTTTTTATTTAAATGCACAAAGTATAACTGATTATTAAAAACAGGATTAAAATTCACCGAGGTAACGGTTCTGTTTTCAACTCCAGATTGAACTTGTTTCGGTGTCTCTCGCTCATGTAATTGATAAGTAATTGGCGTATGATGCTTGGCACAAGCAATGTCATAGCCACTTCCACCAAAGCTTAAAGCAAGTAATTCGTAAGGGTTTACATTTGCCCAATTAGCAATGTTGTTAATGAGTGTTGAAGATGTTCCAAGACCCCAATTATTAGGAAAATCGAGTATCGTGGTAACTTTATAGCCGTTTGGTTGTAATAAAAATCTAGGATTGAGTTCCCTTGCTGCTTTTAAAATTTGTAATAAAGTACGGGAAATGTTATTGAGTGCAATTGTGGAGCCTAAAGTAATCTCATCAATTGAATATTCAGCTTCAAACCAAAGATTTGCATTATGATCGATGCTTTTCCAAATTAATTTTGAATCTGAAATGGGAGCAACATTTAGGGACTGTCCATAAATTGTTGGGATAGCAAGAGATACTGCGCCGTCAAGAACGACATATTCACCTGTAATTAATAATTTACCATGGCTTTGATAAATCTTTTCTGCTAACTCATGACTCATAACTTTTAATTGTTAACTCTAAGTTTATGGAGTGCTTCAACAACAGCACTATGTGTTACTGGGTTGGTTTTAAAATGTGTTGCTAAAGTGGCTTTTTCTTCAGCATTAGCATTGAATTGATTTAAGATATTCATGAGGTGCATTTTCATATGTCCTTGCTGAATCCCCGTTGTAGTGAGTGAATTCAAAGCGGCAAAATTCTGAGCCAATCCGGCAACAGCAACAATACTCATTAGTGTTTTTGCCGAGGGTTTTTTTAAGAGTTCTAGAGAAAGTTTAACAAGAGGGTGTAAGCCTGTTAAGCCACCTACTGTGCCTAAAGCTAATGGAATTTCAATCCAAAATTTAAAAATGCCATTTTCCACAGTGGCATGGGTTAAACTGGTATAGTGCCCTTTTCGTGAAGCATAAGCATGTACGCCAGCTTCAACAGCTCTAAAATCGTTTCCTGTAGCTAATACTACAGCATCTATTCCATTCATGATGCCTTTATTGTGAGTCACCGCTCTATAAGGCTCTATTTCGGCGATTTTGACGGCTTGAATAAATTTAGCAGCAAATTCTTCGGGCAAAATATCACTATGGGCATTCAATTCTTCTACTTTACAACTTACTTCAGCTTTAACCAGACATTCAGGAACATAATTGGACAATATACTCATGATGATATCTATGTTTTTTTCAGCAGCTGTAAAACCATCAAATTGTTGGGCCTGTATTTTAAAAGTTTGAGCAAACTGTTCCAAACATGAATTTATAAAATTGGCTCCCATTGCATCCATGGTTTCAAACGTAGCATGTAATTGGTAATACCCCGAAATAGCTTCAGTTTTGTCTATTAATTGAATATCAATGATGCCACCACCGCGTTTTACCATGTTCTTGGTGATGTAATCGGTAGCATCAATAAGCTGAGGCTTAACCAAATTAAAGAAAGCATTTAAGGATTCAAAATTCCCCTGATACATAAAATGCACCTGTCCAACTTTTATAGTTGAAATAACTTCGGTTTTAAATCCGCCACGATTCAACCAGAATTTAGCAGCCTTACTAGCGGCTGCAACAACAGAGCTCTCTTCAATTGCCATTGGGATGGTATATAAAGTCCCATTGATAAGGAAATTTGGAGCAACGCCTAAAGGCAAATAATAATTAGTGATTGTATTTTCAATGAACTCATCATGCAGCTGTTGCAATTTGTCATTCGTATTCCAATATTGCTTTATGATATTCTTGGCGTCTTCTTTATTAGAAAAATAAGAATCAACTATCCAGTCAACTTTTTTAGATTTCGATAATTTAGAAAAACCGGAAATAGATTTACTCATTAACTTATGATTAGAGACACAAAGATACTATTCTTGTTTTCTTAATAGAAGAATACCATTTGTAATTGTTAAATTCTCACTTGTTTACGAAGCATTTGCCTGTATTAAGAAAAAAGAGTTGTGATAATCAATGTGTTTTTTTACATTGCAACAGCAAAAATCGATCTTATTTTACGGTATTGTTAAAATAAGCACTCTTTATTCAAACAAATGATATTTAAACAGATCTCGTTTTCATTTTTCTTCGTTTTTCAAAATCGATTTTATTCTCATTATAATTCTAACTAACATATAAAATTTATGGCAGATTCACCTATGACTAATCAAAACGAACTCTTCGGGCATCCTAAGGGATTATTTTATTTATTTTTTGCAGAGCTGTGGGAACGATTTAGTTTCTATGGTATGAGAGCGTTATTGACGCTTTATATGGTTCAGGAAATTTTTAAGGCCTTAGTAGAGCGAGATACTGCAACCGCAGTTGTTTACGCCTCTTATGGATCATTGGTTTATGCTTCGACGGTTATTGGTGGGAGTGTCTCTGATAAAATTTTAGGAATGCGAAGCTCTATCTTTTTGGGAGGGATTTTAATGGCAATTGGCCACTTTGTATTGGCTATTGAAAATGATATAGCTTTCTTTTTAGCGCTTGCACTTATCGTTGTAGGGAACGGTTTTTTTAAGCCAAATATTTCAACATTTGTCGGCTCTCTATATGAAGATGGAGATCCAAGAAAAGATTCTGGATTTACTATTTTTTACATGGGAATAAACATTGGCGGATGGGTCGCACCTCTTTTGTGTGGTTGGTTAGCTGTAGCTTATGGATGGCATTATGGATTCGGTCTTGCAGGAATAGGGATGTTAACAGGTTTAATATTCTTTTGGAGTGGTATTAAAAAGAATGTATTTGGAGACAAAGGATTACCTCCAAACCCAGAAGTTTATGAAAAGAAAATATTGGGAATTCCACAAAAAACATTCGTACCAATAGTTGCTGTGTTGACAACGCCATTAATTGCTTATTTTTTATCTTCATATAAGGCTATAGCCGGAGGAGAATCAATTTTAGGGGATGAAACCCTCGTAGGATTGCTTTTTAAAATTATAGGAGTTACGGTGCTGGTTTATATGGGATATATTATGTATAAAGCGAAACTTGATGAGCGTAAGAAATTATTTATGGCTGTATTGATTACCTTCTTTATGACCTTATTCTGGGGTTTTCATGAGCTGTCTGGTAGTGTGATTACATTATTTGCATCGAGAAATGTGGATTTGATTTTCTTTAACGCAAGTCAAACAAATTCGTTCAACTCCATGTTTATTATTATTCTGGCGATTCCTATTTCATTATTATGGGGTTATTTATCTAAAAAGAAATTAAACCCAAGAACACCTTATAAGTTTGGATTAGGTTTGGTATTGGCAGGGGTGAGTTTTTACATACTCGCTATGAGTGGTGGATCTGCTAATGAGGATGGAATGGTACCAATGTATTATTTATTGGCAATGTACTTTATTATTTCGGTAGGGGAATTATTTATGTCACCAGTTGGTTTATCCAAAATCACCGATTTATCACCAAAACGTATCGTGGCATTTATGATGGGAATCTGGTTCTTATCTTCAGCTTATGCATTTCAAATTGTCGGATTTATTTCAAAAGAATTGGCTATAGAAAGTACAGATGCTAATGTTGGGGGCTTAGAAACCTTGCAAGTATATATTGATGGATTTAGTTTAATTGCTAAGTATTCCATAGGAGCCGGTCTGGTAGTGCTGCTGTTTGGACCGTTAATGAAAAAATTAATGGGGAACATTCATTAATAAAAATATTGAAAGCCTTACATAAAAATGTAAGGCTTTTTTATTTTATATCATTTCTAAAATATAATTTATGAGTACATCAAACAGTAATGAGTTTAGTTTATTAGGACACAAGCCTGCCTTGTTTGTATTGTTTTTTACCGAGATGTGGGAGCGGTTTTCGTATTACGGGATGCGTGCCATTTTCGTTTTGTTTTTAACAGCACCTTTACTAAAAGGCGGTTGGGAATGGAGTAATGAGCGAGCATTAGGTCTACTCGGAATCTATACGAGTTCTGTGTATCTAACACCAATAATAGGTGGTTGGATTGCCGATAAATTTACGGGCTATCAAAAAGCAGTGACTTTTGGAGCCTTAGCCATGACTTTAGGTCACGCCTCTTTAGCATTTGAAACGGAGTTTATGTTTTATACTGGAGTAGCCCTGTTAATTATTGGTAATGGTTTGTTTAAACCAAATTTAACATCGGTTGTAAGTGGTCTATATGATAAATTTCCAGATAAAAAAGATGGTGCATTCACTATATATTACATGGGTGTAAATGCCGGAGGATTCTTAGGGGTATTACTATGTGGATTTTTAGCCTCTAATTTGAGTTATTCTTGGGGATTTGGATTAGCTGGAATTTTTATGTTTCTGGGAATGCTGCAATTTTGGTTTGGTAGAAGCATTTTTGGAGAAATAGGAAAAGCACCTAAAGAACGGATAACTGTAGTCCAAGGTCTCTATGATATTTTAAAAGGGTTAATTGATTCTGCGACTTGGATTTTGAAATTGATTATAAATGTATTTAATAAGAATCATGAGAAAGTAATACAGGATAAGGATAAAATTGTCCAACGAGATCGCTATATCGTAGTGGGGATTTTAGCTTTTCTTACGGTGTTCTTTTGGGCGGCTTTTGAGCAAGCCAGTGGTTCTATGACACTCTTTGCTAGAGATTTTACGCAGCGTACCTTAATTGGGAACTCTGCTTTGTCCTTTAAAATTGTAGATACTTTAATAACCATTGTGCCATTGACTATAATTACCTGGGTGCTATTGCGTTTGTTTAGTCAAACATTTAAAAAAATATCGCTTTCAAATATTGTTTTGGGGATCAGTTTTTTGGGAATTTGGGGTATTGCGATTTGGAAACTAACCGTGATCTTACCTAAAGACAATGCAGAAATTGAAGCCTCATGGTTTTTAATTTTAAATTCCTTATTCATAATTGGCCTAGCACCATTTTTTTCCAAATGGTGGGAGAGTAAATACAATCCTTCGGCTTCAATGAAATTTGGACTCGGAATGATATTGTTAGCTATTGGATTCGGATTGTTAGCTTGGGGGGCTAGTGTTATACCACGAGGAGCAGAGACGGCATCGGTAAGTTTAATTTGGCTAGTATTGGCGTATTTGTTTCATACCATGGGTGAATTGTGTTTATCTCCGGTTGGCTTATCCTATGTCTCCAAATTAGTCCCAGCCAAAAAAATTGGTACAATGTTCGGTGTATGGTATTTGGCAATTGCGGCGGGAAATTTTTTAGCACAATTGGTTGGAGGGTATATTGATATTATTGTAGATAAATATTCAATGTCCATATTCTTTTTGATATTTACACTAATTCCTGGACTGGTAGGACTAATCTTAATTATTATTAATCCATGGATGAAAAAAATGATGCATGGCGTCCGTTAATCGATTTAATTGTTAAATTAAATGCAAAATACGCCTAACTAGCACCAATTTTGTAAGTTAGGTATTAAATTTACAACAAATACGATTATGAAAAAGATAGGATATATAGTGTTGTTGGTGGTGTTGACTACAGTTAATGGCATAGCGCAGGAGATTAATTGGGTAAGTTTAGAAGAAGCTGTTGAGCTTCAGAAGAAAGCACCGAAGAAAATTATGATTGACATGTATACCAATTGGTGTGGCCCTTGTAAAATGCTAGATCGAAACACTTTCCAAAATAAAGATGTGGCAGACTATGTAAATGAAAATTATTATGCTGTAAAATTTAATGCAGAAGGTAACGAAGATGTCACTTTTAAAGGGAAGGCATATACAAATCCAAATTATGATCCAGCGAGAGCAAATAAAAGAAATAGTGCTCATGAATTATCGAGATATTTTAGAATTCAAGCCTACCCAACAATTGTGTTTTTAGATGAAAAGTTAGAACTTATTGTGCCGTTAAGTGGATACAAAAAACCACAACAATTGGAGTTGTATCTTAAAATGTTTAAAAAAGATGAGCATAAAACCTTAACCACACAAGACGCTTTTAATACTTATTATAAAGCGTTTAAAGCAGAGTTTAGTCAATAACGATTAATACTTATAAATAAAGGCTCCCTTTTCACTAGTTTGATGAAAAGGGGTTTTTTTTATGCTACATGTTTTTGCCCATCGTTCCTGATAACTTTTAAAATTACTGCCATCACTAATAATTAATTCTGGACTTATGGAATCTATTAATCTTGCTAAGTTTATTCTTGGTGAGTTGTGGAGCAAAACAAAATCTGCTTTAAATGATTTAATCTTATAAATACCTAAACTATCCACTACTAGTAATGTTTTGTTTTTGAAGGTATAGACATTCCGGATGGTATCCAATGTTATGATCTCTAAGTTTTTATCGACTTTATAATTATTGATGAGCTTTTCATTTGTAATCATTGAAACATTATGATAGAGTTTTAATTGTCTATTCTGAAGTATCCCTAAGATGCTATGTCTACTTTTATGAAAAATAATAAAAGTGTTATTTGATGACTGATAGCTATTAATAAAAAGATAGCCTTGAAAAAGTAGCACTACAATTAAGAACGAAATAATATTTTTATAGGCTTTGCTTTTAATTAAGCATATGCTTGATACTATAAACAGATAACTTAGAATAAGTTGAAAGCCATTAAATGAAATGTTTTGAAATAAGAAATCCTCATGGTGTGATATCCAATCTACAAAAGCGTTCATTGCACTTATGATTTTTCCAAAAAAGCTTGCTATTACCTGCGGGAGTAAATTAAGTAAAGCGAATATTATAATAAATATGCCAAAGCCTAATAGGATTCCAAGAAACGGAATGATGACTAAATTTGAAAGAAAGAACAAGCCTGGAAATTGATGGAAGTAATATAAACTAATAGGGAGTACTCCTAATTGAGCAGCGAATGTGACCGTTAAAACATTCCATATTAGTAGGTCTAATTTAAACCGTGGTCTATACAAGCTAAATAACATGGGTTGAATAGTAACTATAGCAAAAACAGCGAGATAGCTTAATTGAAATCCAACATCAAATAAGAAGCTTGGTTTACATAATAATAATACAAACATGGATATGGCTAAAGTGTTAAACACATTTGTTGGTCTTTTTAAATTAATAGCAATGGCGACTACGGTAAACATTGTTGCGGCTCTTACAACAGAAGCCGATAATCCAGCCAAAACAGCAAAAAACCAAAGCATGCTAACTATGAGGATGGTTTTTATGAGTTTGCCATATTTGAAATATTCTAAGGGTTGAAAAATATAGTTTAATAGCATTAATAAAATACCAACATGTAAACCCGAAACAGCGAGGATATGAATTGCTCCAGCGCGTACATAGTTATTGTGAATTTCTGCTGACATATCTTGTCGCTGTCCAAGTAATAAGGCATTTATTATAGCAATTTCATCGGTTTTAAAACCGTAAGGCTCTAGGCTGAGATTGATCTTTTTTCGTATTAATGCGGCATATCCATATGGGCTATGCTTTACCGAATCTATTTTGAAAAGTGTTTTGTATGTGGTGAAGAGTTGATGGTAAATATGCTTTTTGTTTGCATAATTTTTGTAATTGAATTGTGATGGATTTAATGGTGCTTTAATAGTACTGAAGTGCATTTTAGACATATAAACATCATCGATTTCCAAATGAAGGGCTAAAGAATCTTTTGTGATATTTAATAATAATTTTCCTGAAACTTTATTAGTATCGACTTTCAGGAGATTTATAACATATTTGTCTCGATAGTTACCAGATTTTAAAATTTCTCTTATACTAAATTGAATCTTATAAATACTGTCCTTGTGTAATTTATGATGCTTTGAATAGTGGTTTTTAAAATTATAATGCTCGTGAAGTTTTAAGCTTACAATACCTAAACTTATCATTGCAATCATTAACGCAATACCAACCCAAAATGCTTGTTGTAATTGCCGGTATGCAATGTATACCCCAAAGCCATAGACAAGTAGTGAAGCAATAGATATTAGTACTGATTCTACCAGAAAACCACTTATATAATTCCCTAGTAGGATTCCAATGATGAGAAATAAAGTAAGCTTAAGAATACTAAAATTAAGTAATTTCATATGTTTAAGATAGTAAATATCTTACATATCAAATTTATATATAACCTTGAACTCCCAGAAAAAAATAAATAAGAGTAGGTGTGATGCGCTATTTAGAAATAAGTTATCCTAAAGCATTATAAATGAGCTTGGCAACTTTTTCGCTAGCTCCTTTCCCGCCAAGCTTCTTTTCGAGATCATAATAATTAAGAAAGAATTTTGTGCGTTCGTATGCATCTAGAATCGTATCTAGTTCTTGTTTAAGACGCCTCGTATTGCAGTCATTTTGAATAAGTTCAGTGACAACTTCCTTATCCATAATCAAGTTTACTAAAGAAATATATTTTATGTTTTTAACGAGTTGTTTTCCTATTTGATAGGAGAGCCAACTGCCCTTGTAACAAACGACTTCAGGAACCTTAAATAAAGCAGTTTCTAGTGTTGCTGTCCCCGAGGTGACTAAAGCCGCAGTAGAAACACTAAGTAAATCATAGGTTTTGTTACTTACAAAATGCACATTGTGATTGTCTAAAAAGGATTCGTAAAAACTAAATTCCTGACTAGGAGCACCGGCAATTACAAATTGATAATCGGGATATTCGTTGACAACACTTAGCATTACCGAAAGCATTTTTTTAATCTCTTGTTTTCTACTTCCAGGCAATAATGCAATTATTGGTTTTTCATTGAGTTGGTGTTCCGCCCTAAATTCATATTCATTAATTTGAACACTTTCCGCAATAGCATCAATTAAGGGGTGGCCAACAAACTCAACAGGGTAGTTGTGTTTGTCCTCATAAAAAGGTTTCTCAAACGGCAGAATGACATACATTTTATCAATATCGCGCTTAATATCTTTTATGCGGCTCTCTTTCCATGCCCAAATTTGAGGTGAAATGTAATAATGCGTTTTTATTCCTTTTTGCTTTGCCCATTTTGCAATACGCAAATTAAATCCAGGGTAGTCAATAAAAATTAAGATATCAGGCTTATAAGCCTCAATATCATCTTTGCAAAAACTTAAGTTTTTTGTGATGGTTCTCAAATTCATCAGAACCTCTAGAAAGCCCATGAACGCTAAATCTTTATAATGTCTTATTAAAGTGCCTCCAGCATTTTGCATAAGGTCGCCTCCCCAAAATCTAAATTCAGCGTTTAAATCCTGTTTTAATAACGCCTTCATTAAATTGGAACCATGTAAGTCTCCGGATGCCTCCCCAGCAATAATGTAGTATTTCATTTATATATGCCTATCGTTTTTAAAATTAGTTGAGATAAAATAATGCTCATTTAATTTGTTCTATACTTTCATGTGAACCCTATTTTAAGCTATATTTTAATAATAAATGTGAGAATAGCTACCAAAATAGTGGCTAATAGAACACCTCTTGCTCTAAAATCCTGTTTCTTCTTTATAAAAACAAAAAATACAATTAAATTTAGAACAGCGCCTAAGCTCACTAGTTTACCTATAAAGCCTTCAGCTATTGCCGCTTCAATTACAGTTGAAAAAGAATCGCCTCCTCCTAAAATGTTTGCTGTAATAAATACGCCAATGGCATTAGCAATTAAGCCCACTATAATACCTATAATAATATCTTTTTTAATCATCTAATGACCATGTATTTAATTGTTGAATAAAATGATGTGCTGTAAGATCAAACTGCACAGGAACTACCGATATGTAACCTTGCTTTAAGGCCCACTCATCTGTGTCTTCTCCTTTGTCAAAATTAACAAATTTCCCTGTAAGCCAATAATAATCTTTACCCTGAGGGTTTTTTCGTTTGTCAAACTCTTCAACCCAGTTGGCATTTGCCTGCCTGCAAATTTTAAACCCTTTGATAGCATCCTTCTCTAACTTCGGAAAATTAACATTGAGCACTATTCCATGAGGTAAACCTTTTTCAAGAACCTTTGTTGTAATTGATTTTATGAATGCTTCGATGGGCTCGAAATTGGCCTCCCAGCTATAGTCTAATAGCGAAAACCCAATAGCAGGAATACCTTCAATACCTGCTTCAATGGCAGCACTCATAGTACCAGAGTATATCACATTGATGGAAGAATTTGATCCATGATTAACTCCCGACACGCATAAATCTGGTTTCCGACCAATAATTTCTCGTACTGCAAGTTTAATACAATCAGCAGGGGTGCCAGAGGTGCTATATTCAGTTTGTGGACCATCATCAATGTGCTCTTGCTTGCAATGTAGAGTTGTGTCAATAGTTATGGCATGACCCATGCCACTTTGTGGACTATCCGGTGCAACAACAATAACATCACCAATAGTATTCATTACTTTAATTAATGTCCGAATTCCTGGTGCAGTTATGCCATCATCATTGGTGATTAATATCAATGGTTTTTTATGCATTTGTTATGATGTAATTTATTAATTACAAAAGTAGATAAATTCGCTATGAAATACCTATTTTGTCTTGTTTAACAAAAAATTAGTATCCTAACTTAATTATTGGCATAATTTTTTCTTTAATTTAGATGAAAATTCACCCAACACTAAAGAATTGATTAAATGAAAAGGAAATACAATATTTTACTGCTAACCTTACTATTAGCATTCGCTTCATGCAGTTTTACAAGTAAAACGTTTGAAGGTGACGATAAGGACAAACTTTTAGTACAACTGATTAGTTATGTGCTAGAACAAGGTCATTTCGATCCTAAAGATATGAATGATGCTTTCTCTGAAGGTGTTTTTCAAGATTACTTAAATCAAATAGACCCTTTTAAACGCTATTTTTACCAGTCGGATCTAAAGGAATTTGAAAAATACAAAACAGAACTTGATGATCAAATATTGGCTTTTGATGTGAGCTTCTTTAATTTAACTCATCAACGCCTTTTAAAACGTATTAAAGAATCTGGAGCTATTTATAAAGAAGTTTTAACTGAGACATTCAATTTTACTGTTGAAGAATCGTTTAATACCGATTATGATAAAGTAACATACGTAAGCTCAAAAAAGGAAATGAAAGAGCGTTGGAGAAAACAGCTTAAATTTTCTGCAATTGCTAATTATCATGATTTGGTTACTGGACAAGAGAATGATTTAAAAAATAATGCTGATACCAAAACAAAATCTAATTCAGAGTTAGAAGAAGCAGCGAGAACCGCAACCTTACGTTCTTTGGATGAATTATACGATTTTATTGATGATAGACAACGTAAAGACTGGTTTTCAGTATATATCAATGCTATTGTAGAAGAGTTTGATCCACATACATTTTATTTCGCTCCAGAAGATAAGGATCGTTTTGATGTGGCAATGTCTGGAAAATATGAAGGGATTGGTGCGAGACTTCAAAAACGTATGGATAATATCACGGTGAGTGAAATTATTTCTGGAGGTTCTGCATGGAGACAAAATAAGCTTGAAGTTGGAGACATCATTTTAAAAGTGAGACAAGAAGATGAAGATGAAGCTGTAAATGTTGTAGGGATGCGATTGGATGATGCCGTTAAATTTATCAAAGGACCAAAAGGAACCAAAGTTATTTTAACTCTTAAAAAAGTAGATGGAACAATAAGCGACCTATGGATTCCTCGGGATGAGATTGAGCTTGAAGAAACCTATGCGAAATCATCAACTGTTATTAAGAATGATAAAAAGTTTGGAGTTATTAATCTGCCTAAGTTTTATGTAAATTTTAAAGATTACAATAAGCGTAATGCAGCTAGTGATATTAAAAAAGAGATTGTTCGTTTAAAAGAGCAGGGCATGGAAGGTCTTGTTTTGGACTTGAGAAATAATGGAGGAGGTTCTTTAAAAACAGTAGTTGATATGGCTGGGTTGTTTATAAAAGAAGGTCCTATTGTACAAGTACGTTCTACTGGAGAGCCAAAAGAAGTGTTAAGTGATAAGGATCGCTCAATTATTTGGGATGGTCCTCTCGTAATATTAGTTAATGAATTGTCAGCTTCAGCTTCTGAAATTTTGGCGGCTGCTATGCAAGATTATAAACGAGCAATAGTTATTGGAAGTAAACAAACTTACGGTAAAGGAACGGTTCAGAATGTTTTAGATTTAAACCGAATGGTGAAGAGTAATACCAATGGCGATTTAGGAGCTCTTAAGTTTACAACTCAAAAATTTTATAGAATTAATGGTGGATCTACACAATTAGAAGGTGTTAAAAGTGATGTCGTTGTTCCTAACCGTTATAGTTATATTGATATTGGTGAAAAGGATCAAGATAATCCTTTACCTTGGGATAAAATTGAAGCTGCCACTTATAAACCTTGGGATAGTTATTTTGATTATGAAACTACAATAAAGAAGAGTAACGCGAGAATGCAGAATAGTGATCAATTAAAGCTAATTGATGAAAATGCAAAATGGATAAAGAAAATTAGAGATAGAGATGAGTATTCATTGAATTACAATCAATACAAAGCAAAACTAGATGCTAACCAAAATGAAGCAAAGCGTTTTGAAAAACTGTCAGAATATAAAACTGACTTAACATTTAAGTCTTTGCCATATGAGGTTGCTTTAATGAAGCAAGATTCAACATTGAAAATAAAACGAGACCGTTGGCATGTAAGTTTAAGTAAGGATGTTTATATGGAAGAAGCACTTAATGTGCTTAACGACCTTAAAATGTCTTATGCGGTAAAAACTAAACTAGCATCAAACGTTAAGGATTAATTTAGATGGGTGAAACCAGTACCTCATTAACAGGTTTAGCGCTCCAAAAGTTTAAGAAAAGCTTTTGGGGCGTTTTGAGTTTTTGGTTTATTGTAACAGTTGGTCTTCTTTCTGTATTTGCTTATGTCATTGCACCGGATAGCTCTCAAAATGCAAATCAAATGCATTTATCTATTCATTCTAAAAAACCAGGGTTTAAGGTCACTATATTAACCTTGCCTTCTACTATAAAGACAGATCAAAGCTGGTTCGATATTATGTTTTTTGGCACTCGAAGTGGTGACGATGAAATCCCAATTTCTAAATATATAATTGAAGAACATAGCATTAGTTATATCGAATATGCTTCCGATGGTTTAGAAGGGCTTCAAAAAACATTAGCATTGGATAAATTTCCTAATGCTGATGTGTCAGCTTTTATTTCTGAAAAAACTTTCGTTTTTGGAACTGATAAATATGGGCGCGATTTGTTAAGTAGAATTCTTGTTGGCGCTCGAATCTCCTTTTTTATTGGTTTTGTAGCTGTGTTTATTTCATTGGTTATTGGAATTTCTTTAGGAAGTTTAGCAGGATATTTTGGAGGTAAAACAGATGCCTTTATCATGTGGATTATCAATGTGACTTGGTCTATACCCACCTTATTATTGGTAATTGCAATTACTTTAGTACTTGGAAAAGGGTTTTGGCAAGTGTTTATTGCTGTAGGATTGACCATGTGGGTTGAGGTAGCTAGAGTAGTGAGAGGCCAAATTATTAGCGCTAAAGAAATGCAATATGTCACGGCAGCCAGAGCCTTAGGGTTTTCAGATATTAGGATTATAACAAAACATATATTGCCAAATATTATGGCTCCCGTAATTGTAATTTCAGCAGCAAACTTCGCAGCAGCTATTTTAATAGAAAGCGGATTGAGTTTTTTAGGCATTGGTGCGCAACCACCAATGGCAAGTTGGGGGGCAATGATTAAAGATCATTACAATTATATTATTCTTGGCAAGCCCTATTTAGCATTAATCCCAGGGATTTGTATTATGAGTTTGGTAATGGCTTTTATGCTTATTGGTAATACCCTACGTGATGCTTTAGATGTGAAGCGTTAATTACATTTTTTAATAGGAGTACGTGCTTTAAAGAATCGATAAAGTCATTTCGACTGAAGTATAATCGAGAAGTCTCAGTCTCAGAGTCCAAAATGATTGATGTGACTTCATACTTCATTCGAAATGACTATTATAACTTTATTGTGCAGCAGCCCCAGGAGGATACTTTTCAAGGATTTTCTGAACAAATTCTTTAATCCGATGTTCTTTCTTTTGCATGCTTTGAGAAATATATCCACGACCAATGCCTTGCCAAACAAGCTCTTTTTTATTGGCGTCAATAAGATCTATGTATAAAGTGCCTTCAGTTGAATGTGATACTGAATTATAATTATTCCAATACCAAGGACTCCAGCCCCAACCATAGCCATAAGGACTATAGCCAAAACGGTGAACATTAACTTTTTCTCTTGATTTCGTAAATATACTTACCATAAGATCTGGATTTTCCGATTTGGTAAATCCTTTGGCAGTTAATTCAATTTCTATAGCACGTAGAATTCTACGTTTATCTAAATCGCTTATTTCTGCTTTATCAACGCCTGCTTTAAAAAAGGCAAATGTCTTATAGGTGTTAAAATTTGCATCCTTGTCATAATCGGAAGCGACTCTTACCGAGACGCAAGATGTTACAATTGCAAGGACTAATGTGATGGATAATGTTTTAAAGGTGTTTTTCATAACAATTAATTTTTAAACCAGTGATTGCCCCATCAGATACAACGTTGTTAATGTTGAGATGGAGGGTATAGGTGATTTTGTTCCAATAGCGCAAAATGACTACTAAAATAATTTTATTAATGATTATAACGAGTCCAATAAGTTGTCGTCAACACTATTTGGTAAGGTAACTTTTAAATTAGGCTCAGTTTCCATCGCTCGTTTTATTGCAAACACAGCTTCTTCATTTCTTGCCCAACTCCGTCTAGATATTCCATTATTAACATCCCAAAAAAGCATTGACTTTAGTCGCCTTTCGGCATCTTTACTACCATCAAGAACCATACCAAATCCCCCATTTATCACTTCGCCCCAACCTACGCCACCACCATTATGGATGCTTACCCAAGTGGCGCCTCTAAAGCTATCACCAATAACGTTTTGAATGGCCATATCAGCTGTAAAGCGTGACCCATCATAGATATTGCTAGTTTCTCTATACGGCGAATCAGTACCTGATACATCGTGGTGATCACGGCCCAAAACAATATATCCAACCTCTTCCTGAGCAACTGCATTATTGAAGGCTTCGGCAATTTTCATACGGCCTTCAGCATCTGCATAAAGTATTCTTGCCTGTGAGCCAACTACTAATTTGTTTTCCTGAGCCCCTTTTATCCATTGAATATTATCAGCCATTTGCTGTTGTATTTCTTTTGGAGAATGCTTCTTGATGCCTTCAAGAATTTCACAAGCGATGGCATCTGTTTTGGCTAGATCTTCTGGTTTCCCAGAAGCACAAACCCAACGGAAAGGCCCAAAACCATAATCGAAACACATAGGTCCCATGATGTCTTGTACGTAGCTCGGGTATTTAAAATCGATCCCATTCTCGGCCATAATATTAGCACCTGCCCGTGATGCTTCCAGTAAAAAAGCATTTCCATAATCAAAGAAATAGGTGCCTTTTGCTGTGTGTTTATTTATGGCATCAGTATGTCTGCGCAAGGTTGCTTGTACTTTCTCTTTAAATAATTCTGGATTGTTTGCCATCATATCATTGGCAGCTTCAAAAGAAATGTCAGCCGGGTAATAACCGCCAGCCCACGGATTATGCAATGAAGTTTGATCACTTCCTAAATCGACATGTATATGGTCTTCATCAAATTTTTCCCAAACTTCTACAATATTACCATGATATGCAATTGAAATTGTTTCTTGATTAGATTGAGCTTCTTTAACACGAGTTACCAAATCATTTAAATCTGAATAAACTTCGTCAATCCATCCTTGAGAATGACGTGTATGAACTGCTTTTTCATTAACCTCTGCGCAAACGGTAATACACCCAGCAATATTTCCTGCTTTAGGCTGTGCTCCCGACATTCCTCCTAACCCCGAGGTTACAAAGAGATTTCCTTTTGGGGATTTTTTAATTTTTCTAAACCCATTGAGTACAGTAATAGTAGTACCATGAACAATACCTTGAGGGCCAATATACATATAGCTTCCAGCGGTCATTTGCCCATATTGGGTAACACCTAATGCATTGAATTTTTCCCAATCATCCTGTTTGGAGTAATTAGGAATCATCATCCCATTTGTGACTACAACTCTAGGCGCCTCTTTATGAGATGGAAATAAACCCATAGGATGACCAGAATACATGACTAAGGTCTGTTCATTAGTCATTTCTGCTAAATATTTCATCGTTAACCTATACTGAGCCCAATTTGAAAATACAGCCCCATTACCACCGTAGGTAATCAATTCATGCGGGTGCTGAGCTACGGCATAATCTAAATTGTTTTGGATCATGAGCATGATAGCCGCCGCTTGTTTTGATTTGGCGGGATATTCTTCTATTGGTCTCGCATACATTTTGTAAGTGGGACGTAAACGATACATGTAAATACGCCCATAAGTTTCAAGTTCTTGCTTAAATTCTTGAATAAGTTCGGCGTGATTTGCTTTGTCAAAATAGCGCAATGCGTTACGTAAAGCTAGTTTTTTCTCCGCGGGAGATAGAATGTTTTTTCGCTTGGGAGCGTGGTTAATAGATGTGTCGTATGATTGTACTGGAGGTAATTGATTTGGAATTCCTTCTAATATTTGATTTTGAAAACTCATGTATGTTAATCTAAAAAGTTAATAATATATTCACCCATTGAATAAATCATTAAACTAAGGATATCGTATATCTATCCGATGATGCGTATGAGCAACTTTAATGCGATATGTCATGAAAAATAAATCCAAATTTATGTCTTTTTTATACTATTGGTCTTTTGATTATAACCGTAAGGACAATGTCGGCAGTTGCTTTCGCAACAATAGCCTCTTTTTAAATGATATTGCTCTGTAAAACACCGATAGCCTTCAGGGGTTAAATAATAATCTCCTTCTTCTATCGGAATAATTTCCTTCATAAGTCGCAAAGATAATGTAAATTACATTGATTTTTGAAGCTGTTTGTATATGATTTTAATTTCAAAATATTTAATTCCTAAAGGTTATACTGGCCTAGCTATTTTTCCATTCGTTTTCTTGAAGAATACTAGCTTAAAATTGGATAAAGCACTTGTAAATCATGAACATATACATTTGAAGCAACAATTAGAGTTGTTAGTCTTTCCTTTTTATGTGTTGTATTGTTTTGAATTCTTTTTCCGATTGTTACAATATAAGGACTGGAAAACGGCTTATAGAAATGTGTCATTTGAGCGTGAGGCCTATTCTAATGAATGCGATTTTGAATATTTAAAATCTCGAAGAACTTGGGGATTTTTAAAGTATATTCGCGCCAATGATTTTTAACCTTCAGCATAGTATTAATCAGCACATCGAGTTACCAGATTCTTCTGGGATTGATCTTTATTTAAAAAGAGAAGATCACATTCATCCTTTTATTTCTGGGAATAAATACAGAAAATTAAAGTATAACTTAGAAGCAGCTAAGGCTGCAAATAATGATACATTACTAAGTTTCGGAGGAGCGTTTTCAAACCATATAGCTGCGGTAGCTTTTGCTGGCCACCAATTTGGATTTAAAACGATTGGACTAATTCGAGGAGATGAGTTATTTGATAAGATTTATACGAATCCTACATTAAAATTTGCTCAAGATTGTGGCATGCAATTTAAGTTTATTAGTAGAAGTGCCTACCGAGAAAAACATACTGACGAATTTATAGATAGTTTGAAGGCGGAGTTTGGAACATTCTATTTAGTTCCCGAAGGAGGAACAAATGATTTGGCGGTTAAAGGATGTGAAGAGATTTTGACAACTACCGATAAGGGTTTCGATTATGTGTGCTGTGCCGTAGGGACAGGAGGGACTATTTCAGGGCTTATTAACAGTGCGCAGCAACATCAGAAAATATTAGGATTTCCTGCCTTGAAAGGTGATTTTTTATCGCACAATATTAGTAAATTTGTGAACCAAAAAAATTGGGAATTAATAACGGATTTTCATTTTGGTGGCTATGCAAAAGTGAATGAAGAATTGATTGATTTTATCAATGCATTTAAGAAAACACAAAACATACCATTGGATCCTGTATATACTGGAAAGCTAATGTTTGGCGTTTATAAATTAATTGAAAGGGGATTTTTTAAAAAAGGATCTAAAATATTAGCAATTCATACTGGGGGCTTGCAAGGAATAACGGGAATGAATGCTCGTTTAAAACAAAAAGGATTAGCAATTATTGAATGATAAGAACACAAAAAATACTATTGATTTGCCTAATGGCAATGTTTGTTTTTAGTTGTGGCTCACGAAGAAGGGCGGAGCGAAAAGCATCTAAAGCTAAGATAGAAAAGTTTAGGGAGGCTAAAAAAGACTTAGAAAATAAAATTGAGACTCCCAAAAGGAATACTGTTCCTGTAATTAAAAATACGGCGGATTATATTGCTGTGTATAAGGATTTGGCTGTCGCCGAAATGAAAAAATACGGAATTCCTGCAAGTATTACATTGGCACAAGGTATTTTAGAATCTGGATCAGGAAGGGGGGGGCTTGCAGTTAAAGCGAATAATCATTTTGGAATTAAATGTCATGATTGGACCGGTGCCAAAGTTTATTATGATGATGATAAGGCACAAGAATGTTTCAGAAAATATAAAAGTCCGAGTCGTTCCTTTAGAGATCATTCTGAGTTTTTGGCCAACAGAAAACGCTATGCGAATTTATTTACACTTGATAAAGATGATTATAAAGCATGGGCTAAAGGCTTGCGTCGTGCCGGCTATGCTACAGATAAAAAATATCCTCAAAAACTGATAAGTTTAATTGAACGTTATCGGCTAGATAAGTTTGATGACCCAAGTAAAAAACGCAAAAGAAACAAGATAAACAAAACATATACTGTAGTTAAAGGGGATACTTTATATTCCATTTCTAGAAAATATAATATCACAGTTAAAACCTTACAATCCATGAATGGGTTGCGGGATACGCAACTAAGTATTGGTCAGGTTTTAAAAATCAAACCAAGCGAAAAAAATTAAAATGAAATATACTAGAAGTAGCTCATTATTTGCAGCAGCAGAAAAGGTGATTCCTGGGGGTGTGAATTCACCAGTTAGAGCATTTAAAGCTGTAGGCGGAACGCCAATATTTGTAAAAGAAGCCAAAGGGGCTTATTTATATGATGAAGATGGAAATCGTTTAATCGATTATATTAATTCTTGGGGACCAATGTTATTAGGTCATGCTTATGAACCTGTAGTAAATGCAGTTGTTGAAAAAGCAAAAAAAGGGACTTCTTTTGGAATGCCAACAGTCATTGAAACTGAAATCGCTGAATTGGCCGTTTCGATGGTGCCAAATATTGATAAAATCCGATTTGTGAATTCTGGAACTGAGGCATGTATGAGCGCTGTTCGATTGGCTAGAGGGTTTACTGGTAGAGATAAAATTATAAAATTTGCGGGTTGTTATCATGGACATAGTGATTCGTTTTTAATTCAGGCAGGAAGTGGAGCCGTTACTTTTGGGAGCCCTAATAGTCCGGGAGTTACTGAGGGGACTGCAAAAGACACTTTATTGGCTACTTATAATGATCTAGAGAATGTCGCTCAGCTTATTGCTGCCAATACAAATGAAATTGCTTGTATTATATTAGAGCCTGTAGCTGGAAATATGGGCTGTATTCCTCCAAAAGAAGGATTTTTACAAGGCTTAAGAGATTTGTGTGATGCCAATAATATATTATTGATTTTTGATGAAGTGATGACTGGTTTTAGATTGGCTAAAGGTGGGGCTCAGGAATTATTTGGCATTAAATCGGATATTGTTTGTTTTGGTAAAGTTATAGGAGGTGGATTACCTGTTGGTGCATTTGCCGCTCGTAATGAGATAATGAATCATTTAGCACCATTAGGACCAGTATATCAAGCGGGTACTTTAAGTGGAAACCCCTTAGCAATGGCGGCTGGATTGGCAATGCTTAGTTCAATTGATAGCGATGAAACATTGTTTAGTAGACTTGAGGCGAAGACAAAATATCTTCATAAAGGCATAGCGAAGGTATTAACGCAATTGGATGTTGATCATACAATAAATAGAGTAGGATCTATGATATCGGTGCATTTTGATAAAGAGGCAGTTATAGATTTTGATTCTTCAGCACGAGGAAATAATGACGCCTTTAAAACGGTTTTTCATGGTCTTTTGAACGAAGGCATTTATATCGCTCCAAGTGCTTTTGAAACTTGGTTTATTACGGATGCATTGACCTATCAAGATCTTGATGAGACTATTAATGCAATGGAAAAAGTTGCTAGAAATTTATAGTTAATTTCAAAAAAACGTAAACTTGTAAAATAAAAAAAGCATTGCTGTCTAGCAATGCTTTTTTTGAACTAATCAATTAACTACTCAGATCGTCTTGATCTTTGTTTTTTCACACGGTGTTTCATTTGTTTTCGTTGTTTCATTTGTTTCCGCTGCTTCATATGCTTTTGTTTGGCTCCTTTTTCAAATTTTTTAAACTGCTCCTCTGTGAGGATGTCCTTCATTTGTTTTTTAAGTGCTATTTGCTTGTCTAACCTTGTATTCATCATTTTATAGCGAGCTTCTTTGGACGGTTTTTCGCCTTTACTATCAGCTCGCATTTTTTTATAAGCCTCCATTTTGGCTTTGCGCTCTTTAGCGTTTGCAAGATTAATTTTGTGAATTTGTTGTTGTTGTGCTGCTGTTAAATCAAGTCTTAAAACCATTTTTTTGGTTTGTAAAGTCGCCATCTCTTCTGGAGTAAAATCCATAGGCTTATGCACGCGTTCCTTTTTGTCTTTTTTTACATGTTCCTTTTTATGGTCTTGTGCATTTGCTTGGAGCATTACAAAAGCCATCGCTATTAGCATTAATTTCTTCATCTGTTTTAGTTTTTGATGTTATGTATTTAGGACTTACAGATTTAAGGAAGGTTTAAATGTAGTAGTTTTTTTAACTATGAATTAACATTTTGAACCTCAGCGATAAGGCTTAAGGTGGTGGGGTATAGGGGTTTGTTGTCGATTTTGCTTTTTAGCCATGCATAAAAACTCATGACAAAAATATCTTCTTGAAGGGGGTTGATCCATTTAAAAGACGATTTGACTTGATCATGGAATTTAACCTGACTTACCAGTTCTGGGTTCTTATAAACGGTCTCCACAAGTAAAAGATAAGTAATTGCACGTTCCTGATTGATACGCTTTAAGTAGCCAAAGTGACTTCTTTTAAAACTTAAAATCCGTGAGTCAACTAAATTTACATTTCCGAGTTCTATATGTAGTAAGATTTCAATTAAATTCTTTTTAATAAGCCATTCAATTCCTATTTTCTGTGCATACCAATTGTCGGTATGATAGAATTTTGAAAATATACTTTGCGCTTTTTTTAATTCACCTTTTTGAAAATAAAATGTTATTAAACTCAAATGAAGATTTAGCAGTGCTTCTGTGTCTTGATGATTGGGGGTGATAAATGGAGAAATTGTTGATATGGCCTGATTTTGCTGGTTTGAATAATTATAATTCAACCCCAATAATAGTTTGTATTTCAGTAGAAAAGAACTGTAGAATTTACGTTTGTTATGTTGCATCGCAACATGCATTTTTTCTAAGTATTGTTGAGATTCTTCAAAATTTTTATTTCTAAAGAGTGTATTGGCTAGTAAATACAATACCTGAATATGGTAATATAATTGTTTGTTTCGTGGATTATGTGTTTGTATGGATTTATAGGCATCAATTAGAAACTTTTCTATGCGTAAATAATCATTAGTTACAAAAGCAGAAATACTTACAATTGTCATTAGTTGATATAATGATTTAAATGACAAAGAATCTTGAATATCAATCTGGTGTTCCCTTAAAGTGTTCTCTAAAATATTTTCAAAATTTACAATATCTTTTTTGTGATCTATTTTATGAAGTGTTTGCCTGATTTTTGCATAAACAATGTTTAATTGTTCTTCTAAATAATGTTGTTTCTGATTGTCTTGAAACTTTTGGGTAAGGATTTCGATATCGGCATAAGGGTTTAAGTACGCATATTGAATTTTAGTATGATAAATTTCATTTAAGAGCGGAAATAAATAGTGTTCTTCAGCTAATGTTTCTGCTTTATCTAATATTTTATAAGCGAGGATATACTGTTTATGATGCAAGAAGCTCCGCGATGCTAATATGTATTTTATAATTTGCATCTCAATAGAACTTTCTTCTTCCAAACTCATGTTTGCAATAAAGTCTATTAAGGATTGGTAAAGGCGTTTTCTCAATGCGTGATATGCATTCTGTTTGTTGGATTGGTATAGTTTTAAGCATATTTCTTTAGAGCTGAGGCTGTCTTTTACAATAAGTTTGAATAATAATATGTTTTTTATGTCATTACGCTTATTCTTTTTTTCTAAAAAACCAATAAATTGCCGCTGTTCTTCAGTAGAAAATGATAATATTATTGCATTTAGATCTGTCATTAAATCGTCAGTATTATTTGAAACTATAGTTTAAATATAAACTTTTATCTAATATAATTAAATAATATATCGTCAGTATTAAGTGAAACTTGTATTTCGGAAATTCTTTTAGTGTTGCATTTTTGTCCTGAATCATTAAAACAAAAGAAAATGGATTATCAAACAACAGTTTCGGGAAAAGAAAATTTAAAGGACACGGCGAAAGCTGAGGCTCCTAAACCGTATGATCAAAAACCTACGGCAGCATTTATTGGTGCTTCCTGGGCTACTTTATTAATAGGCGTTACTTCTTATTGTATTGGCCTATGGAATGCTGAGATGCAACTCAATGAACAAGGCTACTATTTTACAATTTTATTGTTTGGATTGTTCTCTGTTATTTCAGTCCAAAAATCAGTTAGAGACCGGTTGGAAGGGGTTCCTGTAACTGATTTGTATTATAGTATTAGTTGGTTTACAACCTGTGCTTCCATTGTATTGTTAATTATTGGACTTTGGAATGCCGATTTACTATTGAGTGAGAAGGGCTTTTATGGCATGTCATTTTTACTGAGTATATTCTCGGCTATTGCAGTACAAAAAAACACCAGAGATGTACAGTATATTGAAAACAAGGAAAATGAAGACCAATAAATTTGAGTATTGCTGGTCATAGCAAAAATTATTCAAAAAGTATTAGTTTTTGTTTGATGATTGGTTAGCTAACCTTAAACCTCGTGGTTCAATACTCCGGGGTTTAAAACAAAAAAAGGCTTCAATTAAATTGAAGCCTTTTTATTTGGTATTTTAAGTTTATTATTTAGGATCTAAAATAGATTCAATTCGTTTAACAATATCTTGTAAGTGATATCTTGTGATGGTATTAGGAGCACTACCTACAGCATTTTGAGCGCTTCTTTTAATTCTGTTTAATTCACCACGAACCACAGGAATAATATCCGATTGTTTTACAGTTACTGTCCCTCTAAAACCTCTAACGTCTTTTGATTCAATTAAAGTAGCCAAACGCTCAACATGAGCTCGTTGTAGATTTCTACGGTAAGTGTCTATGCTTCTACCAGATCTTAATTCAGACCAAATTTCGTTGCGTAAATCATTCATCATAGACATTAAAGTATATGAACTTGAACCATTTAAGGTTTCATTGTCTATCATTCGCATCATTCTAGTAAGGCCTAAAATATTATTCAAAGTTCTTACTTGGATACCTCTTATGCGTTCCGTAACACCATTAAATTCAGTTCTGTTAATAATATCTTTATCAATTAACCATGACGGTGTTTTGAATAATTCATTATTAATAAATTTCAAACAATTTTTTTGATGTAATTTATCCACATTACTAAATACATCACCTGCTTGGTCAGACGTTTTAGTGTATTGGTAAACACCACCTATGTTTGTTGCAACATGTCCCATATATCTATTGAACTGAGAAACAACATGCCCGTACATTGCCGATAAATCACCATAAGTTTCACCGTCCTTTGAGGTCCACTTAATTAGGTTTGGTACAATACGTTTTAAATTGGCGATACCATAAGTACTTGCTTTTATAGCATCATCACCTAAATCTTCAGTTTGAGCTGTTGGATCAATACCTTGTCTTCTTCCAAAACGATACATTGGATCTCCAGCATGTTCTAAAATCCATCCATCCAATGTTTTCTTTTCGTCGCTTGCGGTTTTTGCATCCATAATAGGACGATATCCCCAACGTATAGCATGTTTATCATAGACACCAATATTTGGCATCAGAGCAACACCCTCGTCGCCAGGTTGCGCTACATAGTTAAATCGTGCATAATCCATAATTGATGGTGCTGTACCATATTTTTTAGTAAACTCTGCACTTCGTAAGTCTTCAACTTTATAAGCGCTACTACTACCCATATTGTGAGGCAATCCTAAAGTGTGTCCAACTTCGTGAGATGATACAAATTTGATGAGTTCACCCATTACCTCATCCTTAAATCCTACCATTTGTGCTTCAGGATTTATTGCTGCAGTTTGAACGAAGAACCAGCCTTGTAATAAGCTCATTACATTATGATACCAATTGATATCAGATTCTAATATTTCTCCAGAACGTGGGTCACTTACGTGAGGGCCATTGGCATTTGGAATTGGAGAGGCTAAATAGCGTACGACAGAATAGCGCACATCTTCTGGTGACCATTCAGGATCTTGTTCTTTAGTAGGAGGGTCTTTGGCGATGATGGCATTTTTAAATCCAGCAGCTTCAAAAGCAACCTGCCAATCTTCGATACCTTGTTTTATATATTTACGCCACTTTTTTGGGGTCGCTCTATCTATATAATAGACAATTTGTTTTTTTGGTTCAACAAGTTCACCACGTTTAAATTTAGCAAGATCTTCATCTTTAACTTCTAATCTCCAGCGATCAAGATATCTAACCACTTTACTTTTTTGGTCATCTAAACCATAATCTACCTGACCTCTGGCAAACCAACCAACGCGTTGATCAAAGTGACGACGCTTCATTGGTGTTTTTGGTAATAACACCATGGAGTTGTTTATTTCAACAGATATAGCTCCTGTACTTGAATTTGATGGAGCAGCACTAGCAGCATAAGTTTTTACATGTCTGGCTTCAATGTTTAAAGGGTAGCTTTTTACGCTTTCAATAAATGATTTATTGGCTTCCAAACGAGTGGCCTTGTACCTTTTTCTACTTCTTTGATGCAATCCTAAGGCTTTTATGTCTTTCGCAAATAAATCAGTAACATCAATTACAGTACTTGTGGAATCTTTACTATATGCCTTAATTGGGAAGGTGTATAGTACCGGTTCAAAGTTGGAATTAACGACGGCTTCATGAACTGGAAGTTCTTCATCAGCAACAATATTGTGAGAAACAACACGTAAGGCTACTTTTTTGCCTTTCTTTTGCCATCTCAATACCTGAGTGTTTTGTTTTCCTCCACCAAAACCAATACCGTTAGCGGTTTTAGCAATACGAGTTACCATTAACATTTCTCTTTCAAAAAGAGAATCTGGAATCTCGTAAAAATATTTGTCATCAATTTGATGCACCTTAAATAATCCTTCGTCCGTTTTCGCCTTTTTTGTAATTACTTTATTATAAGGTTGGATATCTCCTTTTTTAGGCGGTTTTGGTTTAGGCTTTGTCGCTGTTTTCTTCGCGGCTTCTGCTTCGGCAGCTTTTTTTGCAGTGTTACAAGAAGTTACTATAAGTGTAAGTGCTAATAGTAAAACTTTAATAGAAGAGTTTTTCAATTTTGCTTGGTTTTAAGTTTAGCTAGTGAAAATAAGAAAAGCAGCTGGTAGAACCATTTCTAGTCTTAAAAATTAGTAATATTTTAACAAATTTTTAAGACTAAAAGGTAATGTAAAAAGGAGTTTTTAATGTGTAATCTGGGTTAAAATTTTATTAGAGCGACTCTAAAAATGGAATGATTAACTGTAAAGCTTCCGTATGTGGAGTAGTTACACCTAAAAAAGGCATGCTATATCCAGGAATACTTGTTTGAATTCTAGTCATGATACTATACCTGTAATCATAAATATTAGTTTCACTAAAACGCGTTTCGAGCCTCAGGTCCATGGCTTCATAAAAGTTCATATTGTGATGACCTCCGGGAGAATGGCAGTGTGCGCAATTCATGTCAAAGTATGCTCTTGTTCGTTCTTCAGGAGTGAAATTTGTATCTTCCCAATCTGGTAAAGCACTAATAGACGAGGGATTTGGCGCATTTGTCAAATGCCCATCATTAATAAACTGCTGAAGTTGATTTGTATTATTAACGTCAAAGTTCATCGATCGTAATTTTGGACCTATTGGAGTTCTTCTACCACTATTTTGATGACACGTTACACAAGATGGATAATCTGGAACTTTATAGTCTACAGATTTTTCAACCCCTTGTGCATCAATCCAAGTTACTGGAACAATATGTGAATCTTCATCATAAGTTGCTTCAGTTTGTGCGGCATTCCAAACATAATTTCCTAAATGCCAGATATTACTTTGCTTAATTAAAATTCTAGTTTCAATAATTTTTTTACCTGCAGCAGCATTGGTTTCATCTAGATTATAATAAAATGTTTTAGCCATAACGGTGCCATCAGGGAAAATAGGAAGCCCATCGCCATCATAAACCATCGCTTCATCTTTTGGAAGCGATATTAAACGTAATTTATGTGCATAATCTGAATATAGTTCTGTACTTAATTCGTATTTAAAAGTATTTGTACTCGGGGTTAATTCACCTAAATCACCAGTAAAAATATTCAGTTGAGAGAGTTTCGGTAAAAACTGTGCGACCACTGGACTAACCTCTGTATTGAAACTTTTGGCATCGCTGGACATGCTTACATTATCAACTGAGCAATTTGCCGAAATGTAATATTCATAGGCCATATTAGGCACTAAATCTTCTATAGTAATTGAATTGTCTGATGTGGTGACTATAGTTCCTGTTCCAGTTTGAAAGCCATTGAGTCCATATTCAATGGTAACGGCTTTAATTTCATTTAAATTTGACCAGCTTAAAAGCACACTATTATGAGTGATTTCTGTGCTTGTGAGCCCTGAAGGCGTATCACAAATAATGATGACATCGTCGGAGTCATCTTCACAAGACGTAAAGCTGGCAATTAAAAAGATTAGAATAAAAATACGTTTCATCGATAGGGGCGTTTTATAATAGCAGGATGAATTTAGTGAAAAAAAATGGTTGAAACTTATAAATTCGATATGAAGTCATAAAATTCTATCAAAACCCTTTATTACTGGTCTAGAAATGATTAAACCTGAGTATTTATTGTTTATCTAATTGAAACTAATACTATTGAAAAGTTTTATATCTTGTGTGAATAGAAAAACATTTAAGAGATGCCTTATTGGTTACAAATTCTAATAATTGTTGCAATTACATATTTGGTGATAAGTATCGTTATTTACTATGTTCAGGATTATTTGTTGTTTAAACCAGAAAAACTACCTGAAGATTTTCAATTTTTTTACAAAAATCAAGAAACACAAGAGTATAATCTAGAAACCCGTGATGGTGCTGTGATTAATGGTCTCCGATTTCGAGTTAAAGACCCAAAAGGGGTGGTGTTATATTTAAAAGGGAATTCAAAGAGTATAAAGGGTTGGGGCAAGTTTGCTGTCGATTTTACAAGACATGGTTATGATGTGTTCATGATAGACTATCGCGGGTTTGGTAAAAGTACGGGGCGCCGCTCACAAAAGGCTATTAAACGCGATTTACAAGAAGTATATACCAAGATAAAAGAACGGGTTTCAGAAGAAAACATCATCGTTTATGGCCGTTCATTGGGGTCAGGGTTTGCCACAAAGTTGGCGTCTATTAATAATCCTAAAATGCTCATTCTAGATGCCCCTTATTATAGTTTAACAAAGGTAACGGCACGTTATATGCCATTTATGCCACTGTCTATATTGATAAAGTACCCGTTGCCAACCTATAAATGGTTAAAATATGTACAATGTCCTATTCATATTGTTCATGGTACCAATGATAAATTAATTCCTTATAAAAGCAGTGTTAAGCTCTCTCAAATTAAACCCAAATTAACAAGGTTACATACTATAATTGGAGGAGGACATAAAGATTTAAATAATTTTGAGTCTTATCACCAAATTATGGAAGAAATTATCAATGCAAAATTAAATTCAATAGATTTTTCAACTACAAGTATTAATGTCATACACTCGGCAAAAAACAATAAAGCAAAGGCTTAAAAAAGCGTTTGTAATAATAATAGGTTTATATGTTATGATTGGTACATCATTATATGTTCTTCAGGAAAAATTATTATTTAGACCAACAGTTTTAGCTCAAGATTATAGATTCAATTTTTCACATCCTTTTGAAGAATTATTTCTAGATACAAAAGATAATGCCATTATTAACGCTGTACATTTTAAAGCTAAAGACAGCAAAGGTGTTATTTTGTATTTTCATGG
>MAAC01017505.1_pt1 | contig 55324 bp, 35 predicted proteins | sample 1115981 | NCBI WGS metagenome assembly MAAC01 (sample SAMN04961126, study PRJNA320927) | seawater metagenome | isolation source: sample BD02T64 sea water enriched with oil for 64 days | place: USA:Gulf of Mexico | collected 2013-07-27 | reverse complement strand
ATATTGCAGATATAAACAATGATGGAGCTGTGGATATTGCCGTTGTTGATATGACTCCTGATGATCATTTCAGAAGCAAGGTAATCATGAAATCTATGGATACAAAATACAATAGGTTCATGATTAATGAACTTAAGAGACAACATCAATATATGTTCAACAGCCTTCAGCTTAACAATGGAGGAGAAGTCTTTTCTGATATCGCTCACATGGCTGGAGTAGCTAAAACAGATTGGAGTTGGGCGGCTTTATTAAGTGATTTTGACAATGATGGATACAAAGATTATTTGGTTACCAATGGCTTTCGAAAATATAGCACGGATAACGATTATAAATTGTATCAAAAAATGCTCTTAGACAAGGGACTAGACATCTCGAAGGAAGAATTCCACAAGCAGTATACACAGTTTCCTGAATTGAAACTACCCAATGTATTGTACCGAAACAATATGGACTTAACTTTCACCAATATCACGGAGCAATCTGGGATGAATCAAAACACCTATTCTTATGGAGCATCAGCAGCAGATTTAGATGGAGATGGAGACTTGGATTTGGTCATCCATAATAGTGATGATGAACTTTTACTCTATCGAAATAATAGTAATAGAAATTCTAAAAACAACTACCTTCAAATCAAATTGAAAGGGAATGCATTACAAGCCAAAGTGACTCTCTACCACAGCGGAGGAGAAATGCAATTTCAAGAAGTGTCTACGGTTAGGGGGTACCAATCTGCTGTCCCACAACTGCTACATTTTGGATTGGGGGATGCTTCTAAGGTAGACTCCTTAGATGTTGAATGGCCAGATGGATATTTCCAAACAGAATACAATATTACCGCCAACCAATTGCTTAATATCAAAAAGGGGACATTAAGAAACAAAACTAAAGCAAGGCCAAACTACCTTTTGCCAATGGTAAACGCCAAAGGTCTGAATATAGATTATAAGCATGAAGAGAATGACCATTACGATATGGCTGTTGAAGTTTTGCTTCCTCACTCACAATCGAAATTAGGTCCTTTTTCTTCCGTTGGCGATATTAATGGAGATGGATTGGACGACATCTTCATTGGAGGAGCTAAAGGTCAAGCAGGCTCCGTGTATATTCAAAATAAAAAAGGAAGCTTTTCCAAAATGAATTCAACTGCTTTGGAATCAGACAAAGCCTCAGAAGATATGGATGCCCTATTCTTTGATGCGGACAGCGATGGTGACCAAGATTTATATGTTGTTAGTGGAGGAGGTAGTGATTTTGATAAAACATCCCACTTATTACAGGACAGACTATACCTAAACAACGGGAGCGGAAAACTAAAAAAGGCAAAGAGCAACTTACCCAAAATGATCAGTAGCGGGGCAAAAGTGAAAGCTTCAGACATAGATCAGGACGGCGATTTGGATCTATTTATAGGTGGGAGAACTACTCCCGGCCAATATCCAGTAAGTCCTCGAAGCTACTTATTGGAAAATAAAGGAGGTCGGTTTATTGACATTACATCTAGTCACGGAGCTGAGCTATCAAACATCGGTATGGTAACAGACTTCATCTGGTCAGACTTCAACTATGATAACCATACAGATCTAATTGTAGTAGGAGAATGGATGCCTGTAAGTTTCTTTGAAAACGATGGATCGGGTAGATTCAGTTTAAATGATAAAGATTATATGAGTGAGCATTTAAAAGGTTGGTGGTATAGCATTACCGCTGCAGATTTAAATGCAGATGGAAAAGAAGACTATATTCTTGGTAATATTGGATTGAATAATAAATTCCATCCGAGCCCTGAAAAGCCGTTAAAAATCTACTCCAACGATTACGATGAAAATGGGAAATTGGACATCGTTATCAGCTCTTATTATAAAGGGAAGGAAGTTCCAATGAGAGGGAAAGAGTGTTCTACGCAACAAATGCCAGACATAGAAGGAAAATTCCCAAGCTTTAGAGATTTTGCAAATGCAAGTCTTGAAGATATATACGGGAAAGAAAAACTGAAAGAAGGAATTCAATTTTCTGCCAACAATTTTCATTCCACGGTCTTAATGGCTAAAGAGAATTCTTTTGAACTATTTCCATTGCCAAATGAGGTACAAATTTCGGCAATCAACAGTTGCCTGGTTGAAGACGTTGATAAAGATGGAATACCAGATCTAATTGTAGCCGGAAATATGTTTCAAACAGAATTTGAAACAACCCGATATGATGCTTCTAATGGTCAATTATTAAAAGGAAAAGGGGATGGTACTTTTGAAGCACTTCCTTTTAAACAATCCGGCTTTAGTGTACCATTAGATGTAAAGGAGCTAACTTGGTTTAATATTGGAAACATAAAATACATTCTCGTTACCAATAACGATATGCCGATTCAAGTGTTTAGAACTAGATAATTCCCTTATTCAATCAACTGTATGTTCAATTATCTTGAAAAGCTAATTCAGACTAAATAAGATGGTATACATTTGCATAAAATTTCAGCCCTATGAATGGCGTAACTTTTATGCTGCTATCATCCTTTGCCTTTTCTTTAATGCATCTTTGTGTTAAATCTATTGGTTATATTCCAGCTACGGAACTGGTTTTTTGGAGAAGTGTAATATCCATACTACTTTGTATTCCCTTTTTCATTAAAAAGAAAATAAATCCCTTTGGGAATAATAAGAAAGTTCTATTCTTGCGAGGAATAACTGGGACAATTGCATTGAGTCTCTTTTTTATTACCATAGGGCACATGCCCTTGGCTAGTGCTGTTACTATTCAGTATCTATCTCCCATTTTCACCGCCTTTTTTGCTATTTTCCTAATGAAAGAGAAAACAGATGGCTGGCAATGGGCCTTCTTTTTATTGGCCTTTGTTGGTGTATTCGTAATGAAAGGATTTGATAATCGAGTAGAAGGATTATATGCTGGAATTGGTCTTATATCAGCAAGTTTTGCCGGATTAGCTTATAACTGTGTTAGGAAATTGAAAGAAACAGAAGATCCTTTAGTCGTTGTGTTTTATTTCCCACTAATTGCATTGCCCGCCACCGGGTTATTTCATCTTTACAATGAATGGTTTCAGCCCAATGCTTTAAATGACTTTCAATGGTACACGCCAAATGGTACCGATCTATTCATTATTACATTAATGGGGATCTTTACACAAATTGCCCAATATTATATGACCAAAGGAATTCAAAGTGACAAGGCAGGAAATATTATGACGGTAAAATATGTGGGGACAATTTTCGCTTTGAGTTATGGCTACTTCTTCTTTGATGAGTTATATGATCTAAAGAGTCTCCTTGGTATTATATTAGTCCTTTTGGGAGTTATTTTCAATATGATATACAAACGCAGAGTAAAGAAAAAAGAAGCTCTTAGAATGGCTAATTAGATAGATTAAAGAATCATTAATCTTTTTGATAGTACTTTCAAAAAACTACCAAATTAAAAAGGCCATTCCGAAAATTCGGAATGGCCTTTTTATTTATATCATCAGCACCATTTAGTGTGCTTCTTCACCATCTTTTAATGGAATATTCTGTGGGATAAAGTCATCATCAGCCCCAGGCTTAGAGTAATCGTAAGGCCATCTATAAACCTCAGGAATTTCTCCTGGCCAGTTACCGTGAATATGTTCAACAGGTGTTGTCCATTCCAGCGTATTCGATTTCCATGGGTTTTGAGAAGATTTAGGTCCTTTAAAAATACTATAGAAATAGTTGAATAAGAAAATAAACTGAGCCAAACCACCAACTATAGCACAAATAGTAACAATCTCGTTGATATCCGTTAGGTTATCGAACATAGGGAAAGCAGTATTTGAATAGTATCTTCTTGGAAGACCTGCCAAACCAAGGTAATGCATAGGGAAGAATGTTCCATAAGCACCTAATATAGTTAACCAGAAATGTAGGTAACCCAATTTCTTGTTCAACATTTTACCGTACATCTTAGGGAACCAATGGTAAACACCAGCAAACATACCAAATACTGCAGAAAGTCCCATTACAATATGGAAGTGACCAACTACAAAGTAAGTATCGTGTACGTTAATATCCAATGCACTATCTCCAAGGATTAAACCTGTAAGACCACCAGTGATAAAGGTAGAAACCAATCCAATTGAGAACAACATTGCTGGTGTAAATTGAAGGTTACCTTTCCAAAGTGTAGTGATGTAGTTGAAGGCTTTTACCGCAGAAGGAATAGCAATCAACAAAGTAGTAAATGTAAATACACCTCCTAAGAATGGACTCATTCCAGATACGAACATATGGTGTGCCCATACAATAAATGAAAGGAATGCAATACCTAAGATAGAACCGATCATGGCTTTATAACCAAAGATTGGTTTTCTAGAGTTAGTAGAAATAATTTCTGAAGTTAAACCTAGAGCTGGAAGTAATACAATGTATACTTCTGGGTGACCTAGGAACCAGAAAAGGTGCTCATACAATACAGGTGAACCACCTTGGTAGTTCAATACTTCACCCCCGATAAGGATATCTGATAAGTAGAAGCTAGTAGCCATAGATCTATCGAAGATCAACAACAATACAGCTGCAACCAATACTGGGAATGATAATACACCGATAACTGCAGTAACAAAGAAAGCCCACATAGTAAGTGGAAGACGACTCATAGCCATCCCTTTTGTTCTTAGGTTAAGGATAGTAACAATATAGTTCAATGATCCAATTGAAGAAGAGATAACAAAGATAGTCATAGAGACTAACCAAAGTGTCATACCTAATCCAGAACCAGGAATAGCTTGTGGCAATGCACTCAAAGGAGGGTAAATTGTCCAACCAGCTGAAGCAGGCCCTGTTTCAACGAATAATGAAACAAGCATAATTACACTTGAAATAAAGAATAACCAGTAAGAAACCATGTTAAGGAATCCAGAAGCCATATCTCTTGCTCCAATTTGAAGTGGAATCAACAAGTTGGAGAAAGTACCACTTAATCCTGCTGTCAATACAAAGAATACCATAATAGTACCGTGGATGGTAACTAAGGCAAGGTAAATATTAGGATCCATCTGACCATCAGGTGCCCAGTCTCCTAAGAATGTTTCCAAAATTGGGAACCCTTCTTCCGGCCAAGCAATTTGAAGCCTAAAGAACAATGACATAGCCATACCAATAAAGGCCATGATAATTGCTGTTACCAGAAACTGTTTTGCGATCATCTTGTGATCCATACTAAAGATGTACTTCGTTACGAAGTTCTCTTCATGATGTCCGTGTTCTGCTGACATAATATATCTTTTCGTTTAGTTTATTAGTTAAGGCTTGCCGTAAGTGTCTCTTGTTCACTTAGCCACTTATTGTACTCTTCTTCTGTTTCTACAACTACTTTCATTTGCATGTTATAGTGAGCAGCTCCACAAATTTTATTACATAATAAAATGAAATCAAATTCAGGGTTATTTTCTTGCTCTCTCATCTCTGCAGTAGTTTGAGTAGGTATGAAGATAAATTGAGTGTGAGCACCAGGCACACAGTTCATTTGTACTCTAAAGTGAGGTAAATATGCTGAGTGAATAATATCTTGAGAACGGAAGTTCAATTGAACTTGTTTACCAACTGGTATGTGAAGTTCTTTAACAACGATATCATCCTCTGCACTTTTCAAGTCAGCTGGAGTAGTTTGCAATTCTAGAGCGATTACTGTTTTACGAGCAGACACCAAACCATCGATTACTTTTTCTCTTTTTGCATTTTTAATTGCATTAGAGCTTTCGGCAATTTGTTGTTTGATCATTGCAATGTCAGCATCGATCTCAGCTATACGCACGTCTTTTGCTGAAGTAGAAATCACACCCAAAGTGTTCATTCCTCCAACCATACGTACGTTTGCTCTACCCAATTTGTTATCTGCACCAGCATAACGAGCTGTCCAGTCAAATTGTTTTGCATATACTTCAACTTGGATAGAATCTTTATCCTCAGGATCCATAATTCCATTCCAAACATACAGACCGTAACTAATCAATACAGTTAGAGCCAAAGCTGGTACAACTGTCCAGATAAGTTCCAATTTAGTATTGTGAGCAAAGAAAGTTGCCTTTCTTCCCTTTATCCCTCTATACTTGTATGAGAAGTAAAACAATACTGGCTGAGTGATAAGGAATACTACCCCAATCATGATCATTGAGATTGCCATCAGGTTATCAACCTTAACTCCATGTTCTGAAGAAGCATAAGGAAGAAGTACATCCCACCATCCTACAGTCATTGCGATAGTTGATCCAACGAATATAAAAGAAAATGCTAATAAGTATTTTCCTTGTCTGTCATTGTCTTGTTCAGTAACATCATTAATATCTTGATTATTAATCTTACCGGACAATTCAAATACACGTAATATCTGTGCGACTGTTACAACAGCCAGCACAATTAATGCTATGATTAAAAAATTCATTATCGTAGTTTTTTCCTTTTTTATTGAACGTGAAGCTGTCTACTTTCTTCTAACATAGGGTGATTCTCTTGTACTATAGGCAATTTAGAAATTGCACGTAATGTAACAAATATGAATATACCAGCAAATCCTAAGAAAGTTCCAATTTCAACAAATCCAATATCCCAATGAGCTCCAACAGTTCCAGGTAATACAAGTACACAAACGTTTACAAAATGTCCGATTAACATAAATATACCTGCGAACATCAATTTACCCATAGATCTTTTTGAATTTCTACTCATCAAGAAAATGATAGGTACACCCCAGTTAAGAATTAGTGCTCCAATAAATGGCACTTTGTACTCTTCGAAACGGATCATATAGTAAGTAACCTCCTCAGGGATGTTAGCGTACCAGATCAACATAAATTGTGCAAACCATAGGTACATCCAGAAGTTGGAGAATGAAAGCATCAATCTACCAAAGTCATGCATGTGGTTTTCATTCACTATATTCAATACTCCTTTTTTCTTAAGGTAAATAGTGAAGAAACAGATTACAGTAATACAACTAACCCATAGTCCAGAGAAGATAAACCATCCGAACAATGTACTAAACCAGTGAGGATCGATAGACATAATCCAGTCCCAAGCCATCATTGAAGAAGTCACTGCAAAGAATACTAAGAATATAGCAGATCGTTTGAAAGCTTTATAGTACCATTTAGTACCACCTTCTTTATCCTCTTTAATAGAGAATTTTTTGAAGCTATAAGCTAATCCAATCCATCCAGCAAGATAGATAATCGCTCTTATTAGGAAGAATGGACCATTAAGGTAACCACTTTTTCCTGCAATAATAGAATCATAATTTGGTGCTTCTGGATCAGTAATACCATCTTCCATCCAGTGGTATAAGTGATGCTTGTGCATCATACCCATAACGATGATAAATAACATTATTCCACCACCAATCCACATGTATTGCCCCATTGCTTGAGGAACACGTAAGACAGCAGCTGACCATCCTGATTGTGTTGCATATTGCAGCGCATAAAAGCATACTGCTCCTAAAGCGATAGCAAGGAAGAAAAAGTTTCCAATCATCAGTGCAGACCATGGTCTGTTTGCTTTAGCATGGTAGTAGTGAATTGTTGCATTAACAACACTCCCTACTGAATTTGCTTCCAACATTTCGTTTTCAGCATAATGCGTACCCATTTCATTAGATACGGCTTCAAATAAATTGGCGTACATACCTGCAAAGTGACTATGACCATGAGGTCCGTTTGCCGCTTCTTCAGCATGATGCTCATTGAACATCGCTACTTCTAGGTCGCTGTATTGCTTGTGTAAATCCAGTCTCAAAGTACTTGCAGCAGTTTCAACATGATGCTTTACTTCTTCATCTGAATGATGTGAACCAGATCCCATGAATCCTAAGGCAACTACCCCTATAACGATCAGGATGATAGACATCATCCTAGCTTTCGGTGTAAATGTATACATTTCTTAGGCTATTATTTCGTTTACTTTTTCCCTTGTTGTAACTCATGTACATACTGTACAATCTTCCATCTCTCATCTGACATCAACTGAGATGCATGAGGTCCCATGGCATTTAAACCAAACGTAATTGTATGGTAAATTTCTCCATCGTTCATCTCACTCATCGTTGCACCAGAACGTCTTATTGCTATAGCATCTGCATAAGATGGTACACCACCATATACTGGATTTTGAATAGTCCCTTTTCCATCACCTGATTTTCCATGACAATGTGCACAGAACATTTGGTACAATTCCTTACCATCGGCAAGATTTGCAGGAGTTACCTCCAATGGGTTTGTCAATTCAAGACCAGCACGCTTAAACTCAGCCAAAGAAGCTCCATATTCAAACGGAGTAAACCCTCTTGGTATAGTCCCAGCTACTGGAGTTCTAGCAACAGAACTATCAGCGAATACCGCATTTCCTGCATATGTCTCTAGAGATGGAGAACGGTACATATTTGGCATGAACTCAAATCCTGTATTATCACCATTTCCACCACAAGAACTAAGAAGTAAAGCGGCCGTGCACGAAGCAAGTAGGGTACGACTTAATTTTTTTATCATCTTCATATTCCTGCGAATTAGTGGTTTTCTTTTTCGGTTACTTCAACAGCTCCGGTTGCTTTCATAAGATCTTTGATCTCAGAAGTATCACCGTTAACATGAATTTCCATAAGGAATTTATCATCAGTTGTTCTTGGGTCTGGGCTAGAAGTTTTAGCTCCTGGATACAGTTTACAACGAATCAAATAAGTAATTACCATCAAGTGAGCTGCAAATAATACAGTAATCTCAAATGTAATTGGAATAAATGCTGGAAGGTTATCGACCAAAGTAAAGTTTGGTTTTCCTCCAATATTTTGTGGCCAATTATGAATCATGATATACCACATCATCCATAGGGCAAAACTTGCACCCATTACACCATAAATAAAAGAAGTAATAGCCAAACGACTTTCTTTTAATCCCAATGCGTGATCTAGACCGTGCACAGGGAAAGGTGTATACACCTCATCAATATGATGTCCTTTACTACGAATGGCTTTTACACCATCCATTAATATATCATCATCATCGTATAATCCGTAAACTATCTTAGTGCTCATGTTTATGATCTTTTTTGTATTGAGAACCTGACGACTTAACAATTGATTTCAATTCAGCCTGTGCAATTACAGGGAATGTTCTAGAATATAATAAGAACAAGACAAAGAAGAAACCGATAGTACCCATGAATATACTCACATCAACAAATGATGGAGAGAACATCGACCAACTAGACGGTAGGTAATCTCTGTGAAGTGAAGTAACAATAATAACGAAACGCTCGAACCACATCCCAATGTTTACAACAATTGAAATAATGAATGTGAAAGCGATACTCGTTCTTAATTTTTTAGACCACATAAACTGTGGAGAGAATACATTACACGTCATCATACTCCAGTATGCCCATGCATATGGCCCTGTTGCACGATTCAAAAATGCGTATTGTTCGTATTCTACACCTGAATAGTATGCAATGAACAACTCTGTAATATAAGCAACCCCAACAATAGATCCGGTTACCATAATTACGATATTCATTAATTCAATATGTTGAATCGTGATATACGACTGTAATCCCGGTACTACTTTACGCATAACTAAAAGCAGTGTTTGTACCATTGCGAAACCAGAGAAGATTGCTCCAGCAACGAAATAAGGAGGGAAAATAGTAGTATGCCATCCTGGAATTACTGAGGTAGCAAAATCCATAGATACAATCGTATGTACCGAAAGTACCAGTGGTGTAGCTAAACCAGCCAATACCAATGAAATCACTTCAAATCTTTGCCAATGTTTTGCTTTACCACTCCAACCGAAGGAAAGAATTTGGTAAATTTTCTGAGTCGCCTTACCTGTTTTCGCTCTATCACGGATCATGGCAAAATCAGGAATCAATCCCATATACCAGAATACCAAAGAAACAGAAAGGTAAGTAGATATCGCAAATACATCCCAAAGAAGCGGCGAGTTAAAGTTTACCCACAGCGAACCAAATTGGTTTGGAAGAGGTAATACATAATAAGCCAACCACGGACGTCCCATGTGAATAATTGGGAATAAACCCGCTTGAACTACAGCGAAAATAGTCATCGCCTCCGCAGAACGGTTAATAGACATTCTCCACTTTTGACGGAAAAGTAAAAGTACTGCAGAAATCAATGTTCCTGCGTGACCGATACCTACCCACCATACAAAGTTGGTAATATCCCAAGCCCAGCCGACAGTTTTATTCAGACCCCAAACACCAATACCTTCACCTATTGTATAGGCAATACAACCCATTCCCCAAAGGAAAGTGGCTAATGAGATAAGAAATAACGTCCACCAGTGTTTATTTGCTTTCCCCTCTATTGGGGCTGCAATATCTGCCGTAATTTGACCGTACGTTTTATCGTCCAGAACAAGTGGCTCACGTATAGGAGATTCGTAATGCATAATATATTGTTTATATCTATTTGCCCGTTAGGATTACTTGTTTCTAACTTTTGTTTGGTAAACCACAGATGGGTTTGTACCAATCTCTTCCAATAAGAAGTAAGATCTAGGTCCTTCCTTAACTTTAGAAAGTTCTGAATCTTTATCTAAGGCATCTCCGAAGACCATTGCTCCTGTGTCACATGCTGCAGCACAAGCGGTCAATACATCTCCATCCTTTATTTGACGTCCTTCTTTCTTGGCATCGAGTTTACCACGTTGTATTTTGTGAACACACATCGTACATTTTTCCATAACCCCTCTAGACCGAACGACAACGTCTGGATTCAATACCATTTTCCCAAGATCATCATTCATATTGAAATCGAACTTGTTGTTATCTGAATATTGGAACCAGTTGAAACGTCTTACTTTATAAGGACAGTTATTTGCACAGTAACGTGTACCAACACAACGGTTGTACGCCATGTGATTCAATCCTTCCTTAGAGTGAGAAGTAGCAGCTACCGGACAAACAGTCTCACAAGGAGCGTTATTACAGTGCTGACACATTACTGGTTGGAATACAACTTCTGGTTTCTCTGATGGAGTTTCCATATCAAGGAACATATCCATAGCACCCTTACCTACAAGACCTACACCTTCGTAACCTTGATCCTCAGCTGTATCCTTCGTCATATCAGAAGTATAGTAACGGTCAATACGCAACCAGTGCATATCTCTACTCTTACGTATTTCTTCTTTACCAACTACAGGTACATTGTTCTCTGCGTGACAAGCAATAACACAGGCAGCACATCCCGTACATTTTGTTAAATCAATACTTAGATTCCAGAAGTGGACATCTCTCTCATGTTTTTCCCAAAGTGTAACTTTATTGAGTGGCTGGTCTCCTTTATGTGTAGCCAAGGTCATTGGAGCATTGCTAACCTTAGGGTTAGCAATAAACTCTTCCAAAGTACTTTCACGAACGATCCTTTCACGCCCCATCATAGTACTTGCTACCTGAACCATAGCGAACTCATGCTCTTCTTCTCCAGCAGCCAATTCAACAGACACATTATACTGTGCCATATTGAAGTTTTGATAGAATTGGTAAGCATTTACACCAACATTGTCAGCTGCTTTTCCTTCATTCGTTCTACCGTAACCGAAAGCCAAACCTAAAGTCCCTACTTTTTGACCCGGTTGAACAAGTACCGGCACCAACATCTCAACTCCATTTGAGCTAAGTTTTGCCATATTACCGTTCACACCACCATTAGATTGCATTACATTAATGAAACCTAATTCCTTTGCATCCGAAACAGACATTGTCAAGTAGTTATCCCAAGAAGTTCTGCTAATTGGATCTGGTAACTCTTGCAACCAAGGATTGTTTGCTTGTGTACCGATACCAACACCAGACTTAGTATAGAAAGTAAGCTCAAATCCTTTTGAAGAACTAGCTTCTTTTTTCAATTCTTGTGCATACTTATTAAGATCTGCATTGAAAGACATTTCATTTGCCTCAACAGCAGAACTGAAATATCCATCATGAAGAACAGAACTCCATGAAGTCAATCCTAATACATTTGCTTTCCAGTTATTTTTAATATAACTGTAAAAATCCATGTCACTCCCCATCCAAGCTAAGAAGACATCTTGCCATTGCTTAGTTTTGAATAATGGTGAAATTGTTGGTTGAGCCAAGCTGTAGAATCCATCTACTGGCATTGCATCATTCCAACTTTCGAAGAAGTGATTATTTGGAAGGATATATTGACAAGCTGAAGCTGTTTCGTCTGCCTTAGTAGAGAAAGAAACTGAAAGTTTTACTTTCTTCAATCCTGCAGCAAAATCAGCATTGTTTGCCAACGTATACATAGGGTTTACTTGGTGCATCATAATAGCTGCAACCTTTCCACCTTTCATATCATTAATTAAAGCATTAACTACTGCATCATTACTTTGTTTCAAGTAAGAAGCCCTAGTAATACTTAAAGTAGACCCATAGTTTGAAAGCATCTCATTGATACCATTCACAACCATTTGTAAAGCAACACTACTACTACCTGCTACTACCAAAGATTTCCCTTTAGCTGCCCATAGGTCGTTTGCTACTTTATTGATCTCATTATTCAAAGTTGATCCCAAACCATCAACCAATGTTGGCTGACCAGCTTTCTTTGCAATTGCATTATAAATAGCAACTGCGATCATTCCTTGTTGAGAAGCTTTTACTGGGTAACGGTAATCCGCATTAGATCCAGTCAAAGACATGTTTGATTCGAATTGGTAATGACGGTTCATCTTACCAGAATCTGCATTTCTTCCTTTTGCAAATTGAGATCTGTGATCTAGCTCAGTCCAATCTTGTAAGAAGTCAGCTGCTAAAGAAACAACGACATCTGCTTTATCAAAACGATAAGTTGGCATCATACGTTTCCCGAAGCTCAATTCGTTTGCATCAAGCATTGCTGAATGCGAAACTGCATCATAAGCAACGTGCTCAAAGTTTGGATATTTTGCTTTAAACTCTTTAATCAATTTTTTTGAAGAAGGACTAATCAACGTAGAAGTCATAAATACAACTTTTTCGTTTGATCCAGCAAATTGATCCAATTTAGCTTTCACATCAGCCATTGCTGAATTCCAATCAGTCTCTACCCCATCTTTCGTTGGGAAATTCAACCTTTTAGAATCATACAATGATAATACAGACCCTTGGATACGAGGACTCAATCCTGATCCATAAGGAGCGTCTGCATTCCCTTTTATATTGATTGGTCTACCTTCTCTTGTTTTCACAAGTACTGAAGCGTACTCATGTCCATCAAAATATGCAGATGCATACCAGTTTGCAACACCAGGAATTACTTCCTCAGGTTTTACAACATAAGGAATTGCATGTTGAATTGGAGTTTCACATGCAGCAACAGTTGCTGCAGCAGTACTGAACCCTAAAAATTTAAGGAAATCTCTACGTGAAGTGGAATTACCTTCCAAATTCTCTTCATTCCCAAGAAATTCATTCGTTGAAACTTCGTTCACGAATTCTTTTTCAGCGTGATCATTAAGTATTGAGTTATTTTCTAACTCATGCATACTTTGGAAATATATTTTTTCTCTTGCCATTTTCTGAAAAACTATTTGGAATTAGTAATGACACTTACCACATTCGGTTCCACCAATCTTTTCAACGGTAATTTTCTCCCCGTTGAATTTATCTGCCCAATTCTCATTCATATGCTCGTAATAAGGATTGTCAGTATCCACCTCAGTTTCTCTGTGACAATCAATACACCAACCCATTGTAAGTGGTGAATGTTGTTCAACAACATCCATCTCTTCAATAGCACCATGACAAGTTTGACACTCTTGATTTCCAGCATTTACGTGCTGAGAGTGATTAAAGTAAACCAAGTCAGGTAGATTGTGAATTTTAATCCATTTGATAGGCTTTTTCTCATATCCTTCGATATAAGTTCTAGTTTCAGGATCGAAACCAACTGCCTCATATATTTTGTTTATCTCTTCAGTACCCGTTTGAGTTCCTTCATTGATGTAAGTATGACAGTTCATACAAACATTTGCAGATGGAATTCCAGAAGTCTTACTGTGTCTTGCACTAGAGTGACAATAATTACAGTCAATCCCATTTTCACCAGCGTGAATTTTGTGAGAGAATGCAATTGGTTGTTCAGGCTGGTATCCTTGCGCCATACCTACAGTATCAAATACCCCAGCCCATGTCACTTTGATTCCACCAATCACTATCAATACTACCAAGATCACCATTACACCTGGGTTCGCCTTCAGCCATCTTTTCAGCGCTATATGAAGACTTACTATCTCCTCATCTGCAGCACCTTTCAATGCGTTTTTCGCTTTAACAACCGCATAAAGAGAAACAAGTAAGATCAAAATTGCAATAAACACTGTTGTATTGCTTGATCCTTCTCCTCCTGCTCCAGTTGCATCAGCAACTACTTCACCTGCCGCAGCAGCTTCTACTGGTGGATTTTCGATATACGCTAGTATATCCAAAATTTGCTCATCCTTGAAATGCATAAATGCAGTCATCGGACTCCCGTTGAATTCTTCAAGAATTGCAACAGCTTGCTCATCTCCGGCCTTGATTAGATCCTGGGAATTACGGATCCAACTCAATAACCACTCCTGCTCTCTTCGTTCAGTTACCCCTGACAATGCAGGACCAACCATTTTTTTGTCCAATTTGTGACATGAAGCACAATTCGATTTAAATAAATCAGCTCCATTTGCAACATCCTGTGCTTTCAATTCTGATGTTCCCAGAACCAAAGTTAGCCCAGTAAACAGCATGCTCACAAAAAATAGACGTAACGACTTAAAGTTTGTCATTTCTACCTGGTGTATAAGTTTTTTATATTTGGATTCTGTAATGATCTGCAAATCAAATAGTTGTATTTAAAACCATTTCATTACTTCCAAATGCCTAGTTTCACTCGTTCGCAAAAATAAAACAATAAAGATCTTAACAATTATTAACTCCGTATAAATTTATCAGTTTATACCTATTCTAAATAAGAGGACAACTACTATTTCATAAGCTCGCAGAATTATTTTAGCTTTGTCTCATCTAAATACGGAAACATGAAAAAGTTAATATTGCTGATTACAACAGTCATAGGTAGTTCAATCCTTAGCTTATCTGCCCAAACTAATGACTACACAGATCAAAAAGAGAATGATGTAGTTATTCATAGCGACAATAGACTAGACAGATTAATGGCCAAAAAATTGGCAATGAGTAAAGACAATAACTTTGTTAGCGTTTACCGTATTCAATTGTTTTCAGGAAGTCGCTCTGGATCAAACGAAAGCCTTAAAAAAATTAAGAAATCGCACGCAAACCAATACGCAAACATAAATTACGACCAGCCAAATTTTAAAACAAAAATTGGGGCATACAGAACAGAAATGGAAGCCGAAAAACAACTCAATGAGTTTAGAAAAATTTTTCCATCAGCCTTTGTTCTTAAAGAACGTATTCCCTTTGAAGAACTTATAAAAAAGAGAAATACAAAATCTCAATACTAAACATTAAGCATAAAAAAAGCCCCTATGAAATAGATCATAGGGGCTTTTTTTTTATTTATCATCATTCCTTAGTCAACTTGACAATATAAGTTTCATGTGTGGTTTGTATATGCATAATATACATTCCCTGGCTCAAATGGGATAAATCCGCATCAAAGTAAACTCCGGAAATATCTACTCTCCTAAAGACCATCTCACCCTTCACATTGTATACTGAAACCTCAACATCAGTTTCATTCAATCCGAAATCAACAATCGTACTGTTTTCCACCGGATTTGGATATACCCTCATCTGTAATTTATCTCTACTAACTAGATAACACTCAGAAGTATCAATACAACCACTTTCTGTAACAATTAGAGCATATTCCCCAAATGTTGATGGAGTGAATGTAGAACTAACTTCACCTGGAATAATTGAGCCAAGCACACAATCCATCCATTCGAAAGTCCCATTTACTGAACTAGCTGTAAATGTCGTTCCAGCTAGGGTTAGAGAAGTATCGACAACAACAAAGTCAACATCAAATTGTTGGCTCGTTTCATTACCATTCCCATCCTCAACAGTATAAATTACAGTAGTTATACCAGGATTAAACAACTCTACTCCAGCATCTCCCAATCCATTAGCTACCGTTGCTCCAGAAAGCTCATAACTAACCACCGGCTCGCCACAATTATCAATAATATTAGTCACCTCAATATCACTAACTGAATCAGTACATGTTACTAAATCAGTAGGACTAGTAAACATTGCCGCCGTTGTATCCACAACTTTTACTGTTTGAATCTGATCTGACATATTACCCAAACCATCATCAAAATTCCAAATTATGGTATAAACTCCAAGACTATCATAATACAAAGGATCTGTTGTTGTCCCAAATACTACCCCCATACATTCGTCTGTAGCAGTAGGCACATCGTCTACCGACACCTCACATTCACCTATAACCATAGGCAATACAGTGGTATCAATAACCGGTGCAATGGCATCCATTACAATAACTGTTTGCAACTGTGTAGTTATATTCCCATTTCCATCATCGTAACTCCAAGTAACTGTAAATGTTCCTTGCTGATCATAATATAGAGAATCTGTAGCTGTACCATAAATGGTATCCATACAATTATCTAAAGCAATAGGTACATCTAGTACATCAGCATCACATTGACCATAAACCTCAGGCAATGGATCAACTAAAGGAGTCGCTCCTGTTGTGTCAATTATTGATATTTCCTGTGTCTGTGTACTCACATTTCCATGACCATCATCATATGACCAAGTAATAAAATGAGAGCCTAAAACATCATAATACAAGGAATCCAAAGTTGTTCCCCAGATACTATCTCCACAATTATCAATAGCCGATGGCAATGTAGTTACCATATAATCACACTCACCAACCAATACTGATAAAGTGTCAATACAAGCTATAGGAGCAGTCGTATCGATGACTAAAATAGTTTGATCTTGGTAAGCCATATTTCCATTTCCATCATCGTATGTCCAAGTAATTAAATACGTTCCTGGCTCTGTATACAATAATGAATCTGTTGTAGTCCCTAAAATAATACCTTCACAGTTATCCAATGCTTCTGGAACACTATCTACTGACACCATACATTCACCCATTAAATCTGGTAAAGTATCCAGAATGGACTCCGGAGCAGTGATATCATCAATTATTACCGTTTGAATCTGAACAAAAGTATTTCCATGCCCATCATTATAGGTCCAATTGATAATATAGGTTCCCTCCTCATCATAATAAAGGGAGTCTTGAGTGGACCCAACAATTATACCTGCACAATTATCTGTTGCAATTGGCATTGAATCAACCGTTACATCACACTCCCCTGTAAGATCTGACAATGCCATAACATCAGGAATAGGCGCAATATTATCCGAGATAATCACATTTTGGATTTGCGTAATTGTATTTCCATTTCCATCATCATACACCCAAGTAATAGTAAAGGTTCCTTGTATAAAGAAGGTAAGTAAATCAATGGTTGTTGCCGAAATTTGCCCTGAAGCATTATCCACTGCTATTGGAGCAATTGAAATTACCAATCCACACTGACCAATTAAATCTGGCAAGGTGATTAGATTTGGTACTGGAGGCGTTACATCATTAATAATAATGATCTGAATCTGAATAGTAGAGTTACCATACGAATCTGTAAATACCCAATTAATAGTAAAGGTACCTTGAGAAGAATAAGTCAATGCATCTGTAGTCACACCAACAATGGTTCCACCACAAGCATCTGTTGCGGTTGGATAAGTAGTTACAGTAAGACTCACCTCAGCAGTTAAATCCAACAATACTGTAGCATCAGGTACTGGAGCTGTATTATCTGCTACTATTACAGTTTGCAATTGTGTAGAAATATTCCCATTTCCATCATCAAAAGTCCATGTAATAGAATAAGTACCTTGAACTGAATAATACAATAGATCAGTTGTAGTACCTACTACTGTTCCAGTCAATGTTGCTGAAAGATTTATAGTTGCAGTAGGATAATCCACCACAGAAACCGAACAATCACCCGATAATACAGGTAACGAATCAATAACTGGATCTGGTGCCTGATTATCGTTTACAATAATAGTTTGCGTTTGCGTTGTTGAATTTCCATTATCATCTGTAAAGGTCCATATAATAATGTATACACCTTGTTCAGTATATACCAATGGATCAGTCGTTGTTCCAATAACAACACCAGAATAATTATCAGTAGCAGTTGGAATGGAGTCTACAATTACTGTATAATCCCCTGATAAATCCCCTAAACTATCTACATCAGATACTGGAGATGTTTGATCATCTACAACAACTGTTTGATCTTGAGTTGTACTATTACCAGTCGAATCGGTAAAGGTCCATATAATAATGTAAATCCCTTGTTCAGTATATACTAATGGATCATCTGTTGTACCTATAATAATACCATCATTATTATCAGTAGCAGTTGGAATAGAATCTATTATTACCTCCAACTCTCCTTCTAAATCTGGAAGTGAATCTACATCTGGTTGAGGATCTCCAATATCTACAATAATAACAACCTGTACATAAATTGAAATATTTCCATTTCCATCATCAAACGACCAATTCACTGTATAAGTTCCTTGTCCATTAAAAGTTAATGGATCTGTGGTAGTTCCTGTAATCTCTCCTTCACAATCATCCATTGCAACAGGAGAAACACTTATCGTTACACTGAAATTAGCTAGATCAACATATAAAGTGTCTATTCCTGCAATTGGGGCTATTGCATCTGCAACAACCACCGTTTGCAACTGAGTCGATATATTACCATTTCCATCATCATAACTCCAAGTAATATTGTAGGTCCCTTGCGCATTGTAATACAAAGGATCTGTAGTTGTCCCCACCACAGTAGCTGTAGCAGTTAAAGAAATATTAAATGTAGCAGTAGGGAAAGAGTCCACTGACAAAGAACACTGATCAGTTAGCACATCTAAACTATCTACGTCAGGATCTGGCGCCAAATAATCATTGACTATTACTTGTTGAAATTGAGTGTAAACATTCCCACTTCCATCATCATATATCCAAGTAATGGTATAATTCCCTTGCTCATCATAATATAACGGATCTGTGGTAGTTCCTATAACTGTTCCTGAAGCATTATCTGTAGCAGTTGGGAAAACAATTACTGTAACCGAATAATCACCATACAAAACCGGGAGTGGATCCAGGTCTGGAGTTGGGGCATTCACATCATTAACTACAACAACCTGAACACCAGTGGAAGTATTCCCACTACCATCTGTAAATGTCCAAGTAATATTATATACTCCCTGCACCGTAAATACCAAGATGTCTGAAGTTGTACCATCAATTAAGCCTTCACAATTATCTATTGCTGTAGCTATTAAGGTAAGAGAAATACTGCTAGATGTCAATTCAAGAATTACAGTATCCAAACTCACGACAGGAGCAGTTAAATCATGAATAATAACTTCTTGATCTTGATAACTAACATTTCCATTTCCATCATCAAATGACCAATTGATTGTATAAACTCCTAAAGAATCAAAAGACAAATCACTTGATGTAGTACCTACAATTGTACCTTCACAATTGTCTGTTGCTGTTGGAGCAGTAGTTACATCTGTGCTACATTCAGCTGTTATATCTGCCAACTCCGTAAGATCAGGAACTGGAGCAGTTATATCATCTATAATAATAGTTTGCTCCTGTGTTGAAACATTTCCATTTCCATCATCGTAGGTCCAGGTAACAATATAAGTTCCTTGATCTGAAAAACTTAAAGAATCAGTGGTTGTACCAATGATTGCACCTTCGCAATTATCAGTAGCCGTAGGAGAATCTTCAACAGTCAATTCACACTCAGCAGTTAGAACTGGTAAAGAATCTAAATCCGGCACGGGAGCTATTGTATCATTTACAATAACCGCTTGGTATTGATAAGAGGTATTTCCATTTCCATCATCATACACCCAAGTAATGAGATAGGTTCCTTGTTCATTATAAGTTAAGTTATTAGCAGTAGTTCCAATAATCAATCCCTCACAATTATCCGTTGCATCGGGAATACTATCTACTACTACCAAACACTGCCCCTCTAAGACTGGTAAACTATCTATATTTGGAACAGGAGCCGTAATATCATCTATGATAATCACCTGATCCTGCGTTGAAATATTTCCATTTCCATCATCATAAGACCACGTAATACTGTACGTTCCTTGTTCAGTATAGGATAACTCCCCTGTAGTGGTCCCAAAGATTTCACCTTCGCAATTATCAGTTGCTGTAGGTACTGAGTCAACAGTCAAATCACATTCAGCCATCAACACCTCCAATGTATCTACATCGGGTACTGGAGCTGTAATATCATCTATTATAATAGTCTGAGTTTGGCTACTACTATTTCCATTTCCATCATCATAAGTCCATAGAATTTGGTAAGTACCCTGTTCGCTATAATATAAGCTATCATTGGTTGTCCCGTCAATACTACCCTCACAATTATCGGTTGCCGTTGGCACAACTTCAACATTGAATTCACATTCTGCTGTTAAAACAGGCAGGGAATCAACATCTGGCACTGGCCGTGTTGTATCTACAATTTGTACGGTTTGCCATTGAGAAGAAATATTTCCATTTCCATCATCAAACAACCATTCGATAGTATGGATACCCAAAGCATCATAATATAAACTATCATCTGAAGACCCAACAATTGTATCTTCACACTCATCTAACGCAATAGGGTAATTTTCAAAAGTATAAGAACATTCTACCAGTATCTCTGGTAAAGAATCAATTAATGGAACTGGCGCCAAGCTATCTGTGACAACAACCACCTGAACTTGAGTCGTGGAATTTCCATTCCCATCATCATAAATCCATGTAATGATATGAGATCCGACTTCTTGACAGGTTAATGAATCTAAACTAGTTGCATTTATAAGCCCTGCACAATCGTCTGAGGCAGTAGGTATAGAATCTAGTGTAAACTCACACTCACCATACAAAGTATCCAGCATCACAACTGATGGCACTGGGACTATTGTATCTGAAACGACAATAGATTGCATTTGAACCGAACTATTCCCATTTTCATCAGTATAAGTCCACAGATGCATATAGGTTCCTTGTTCATCATAATATAATGGACTTGTAGTTGTTGCAACAACCGCACCTGCACAATCATCTGTAGCAGTTGGGGTTTGCAAAATTGTCAAATCACAATTCCCATACAATACAGGTAATAACAACACATCTGGTAAAGGAGGAACAGTATCCAAAACCTCAACTGTTTGCAGTTGATAGGTCAAGTTTCCAAATCCATCATCATATACCCAATTGATAGTATAACTACCTGGTTCATCGTAATAAAGTGTATCATTTGTAAAACCAGTAATAAGCCCTAAACAAGTATCTGTTGCAGTTGGAAAAACATTAACCAACAAAGAACAATAACCAGTTACAGTAGATAAAACAGTACTATCTGGAACAGGAGCATTGTTATCTTCTACCACAACAATTTGATCCTGTGTAGAAACATTACCATTCAAATCGTCATATTCCCAAGTTACGGTATAGGTCCCAGCAGAATAAAAAGTCAAACTACTTGGGGTTGTTCCTTGAACAGAATCTGCACAATTATCTATAGCATATGGAAGATCTTTCACTCGTACTATTTCACTACAATCACCAAACACAGTATCCAAGTTCACCGTGACAGGAACTGGGGCAATCACATCCTGAATGATTACATTTTGGGGTTGATAAATCACATTTCCCAATGGATCTACATACATCCAAGTGATAATATGAGTACCTTGAGTATCATAGTATAAAGAATCTGTGGTAGTTCCCAATATTAATCCCGAGCAACTATCTGTAGCTGTAGGAATGGTAGTGACTGTAAATTCACAATCTCCCAACAAGTCAGGTAGAAGAGTTAAATCAGGTACAGGAGGATCATTACATGGGTTCATGGAGATCTCCGACTCATTCACTATGGATACAAAACTGGCATGTAAAACATGGGGCAACAGAAAGATGAGTATAATAAAGCCTTTGCAAATTGCCCATTGCAACTGGCTTTGGACCATTTTAAACGGTCCATAATTTTTTAATAAGATCATAACATATAGCTAATATGTCTCTAAATTAGCTTTTTACAATCAAAAAATCAAAAACTTAGGATAAAAACAATGATAAATTCAAAAAAATACAATGAAAACATAGGCGAAAACCAAAAGAGGCATGGATCAAATCATGCTATTGACTTATAATGTTTACCCAAATAAAAAAACCTGAAGTTAAAACTTCAGGTTTTTTTTTATAAGCTTGTGACCTCGACAGGAGTCGAACCTGCAACCGTCGGAGCCGAAATCCGATATTCTATCCAGTTGAACTACGAGGCCAGCTATATGCGCAAATATATAATATATTTTCACAGATGCGTTATATGTAAAGGGGATTTTAATTCAACAGAATTTAGCTGTATATTCCGCTATCTTTAAATCCTCAATTAAAATCACAAGATCAGCGATTTCCAGCTATGAATCGTATATTTACCTTATTAAAAGCAATAATAATGAGATCAATCAGCACCTGTTTTCTTTTTTTACTTTTTTCAGTTTCCCTTCTTGCTCAACCCGGTATGGGACAGTGGAGAGAACATTTATCTTATAAAAACGCTACAGACTTAATTCAAAAAGGAGACAATATAATTGTTGCCTCCGGTGAATCTCTTTTCTCGTACAATACAAAAAATAATGAGATAAGTCGTTTTTCTACCCTTGACGGACTGTCTGAATCAGGAATCAGCACTATTGATTATCAAAAAGATCTTGATTTAATAATTGTAAGTTATAACTCTGGGAATATTGACCTTATTGAAGATGGTAATATTTTCAATCTAAGTGATATCAAGAGAAATACCAATATTCTTGGGGACAAACGGATCAACCATGTATTGCTTCGTGGTGACTTTGCCTATTTGAGTTGTGGATTTGGGATAGTTAAATTGAACTTAAAATCGAAAGAATTTACGGAGACTTACTTTATTGGGGATCAGGCAACCAATCTTAAGATTTTTCAATCTACCATTTTCATGGACACCCTTTATGCTACAACAGCAAATGGAGTTTTTAAGGCAGGCGTAAATGACCCTTTGATAATAGACTATAATAGCTGGTCAAAAATGGATCTTCCAGTACCTGCAGACACAGGAATTGTAAATTTGCGAGACAGCCTGATAAATACCATTGCCGCAAATGAAAAGTATCTACTCTTCAACCATCGTAGCGCTACCTTTAACAATGATAGTCAATGGATATTTGATGGCGAAAATTTCAGCAAATTCGTAGGATCTACCCCTTTCAGGCCTGATAATATCAATGTAATAGATGAATCTTTCCTTATTAATGGGCTCATTTATGCGCAACACTATGATCAAGATCTTAATTCTGTCAGCTCATTCAATGGATCTCATTTTGAATTAACCTGTGCTATTATAGATGACAAAGGAACCTATTGGGCATCAGACAAAACCTTGGGACTAGTAAAATGGGACGGATCACTAAGAGATTTTAAACCTAAAGGACCAAATACTAATAACATTTCTCGATTAGGATTCGCAGACGGAAAAGTTTTCATGGCTCACGGTGGGAGAAGCACAGGATTCGAACCTCAATATAGACTGGAGCTTGGTTCCGTATTAGAAAACGAGGAATGGATTACACTTGACCAAAACGGATTTGGTATACAAGATTTGGAAATGATAAGCCAAGACCCTGTAAATGAAAATATATTATGGGGAGCAACCTGGATCAAAGGAATTGTGAAATTTGAAAACAACAAAGTTGTTGAACACTTAACTCCAGTTAATAGTGAGGTCCCTCATAGAACAGGGGGATTATTCGCTGAAGAAGCTTGGATTGCAGGTCTTGAATTTGACGACGAAGGAACTATGTGGATTTTAAGCTCGCAGAGTTCGTCTCCTCTTACTTCTGTTTCCCAAAATGGAGATTGGGAACATATTAGCTTTGGCTCTTCTGTAGTCAACAATATAAATACCAAAGAACTGATGATTACTGATAGAGGGCAAAAATGGTTTACACTTCAAGATGGAGGTGTTATTGTCTATGATGAGGACATCAATGGAACAAACCATAAAAAATTGACCTCTAGCTCTGGATCTGGAAATCTGAAGACCAATAATGTTCTTTGTATGACAGAAGACAAAAATGGAAAAATATGGATGGGGACTGCAGAAGGTCTATCTATTATCCATAATCCAAGAAACATATTCACAGGTGGAAATTATGATGCAGATAGAGTTCTTGTTTTCTTTGACGGGAACTGGGAAGAGCTTTTTGAAGGTCAACAGATAAATGATATTGCCGTAGATGGTGGTAATAGAAAATGGTTTGCCACAAACAATGGAGTATACTTAACTTCTGAAGATGGTGTTGATCAAATTCATCATTTTACTACTGAAAATTCTGTTCTATTATCCGACAATGTAATGGAAATCACCATCAACCAAGAGACAGGAGAAGTCTTTTTTGGAACAGAGCAAGGACTAATCAGTCTAATGTCTGATGCGGTAGATGTAGATTTGGACGCCAGTGATGTTAAAATATTCCCAAACCCTGTCCACCCAGACTTTGAAGGAGAGGTTACCATTGATGGATTATTAGAAAATTCTGCAGTCAAAATCACTGATATAAGTGGTAATATCATGTATGAGACAAGATCACAAGGAGGGAGAGCAACTTGGGACTTAAAAACGCTTGACGGAAATGAAGTAAAGTCGGGAGTTTACCTTGTATTAAGTGCTGACGACGAAGCCCAATTATCGGAAGTCGGAAGATTTCTAATTATTCGATAAAAAATGATCTTAGCAACTAGAGGAATTGTTTTACATAAATTCAGATACCTAGAAAAAGATTTCATCGTCCAGATTTTCACTGAGGATAAAGGGAAATTAAGTTTTCTTGTCAAAAATTCTAAACGAAACAAATCCCTTTTGGCAATATTCCAGCCGATGGCTGGAGTTTACTTACAATTCAAATACAACGAAAAAAAAGAAATACACTATATAAGTGAGTCCAGCCCAATCCATCACGCAGGGCTCGACTTGTATGCTGACCCCATTAAAGGAACTCTCACCTTTTTTATGGCCGAGTTACTCAAAAACTCTCTTTACCCCTGTTATCCAAATCAAGAATTATTTGGATTTTGCCTTAATAGCACACAACAACTATATCAAGCAGATCAACAGCAGTTAGCATTATATCCCAGCTATTACACATTAATGATATGTTCTCACCTTGGGATTGGAATACCAGACATATTGGATGCTGAATACTTTGACCTTCTCAATGGTTCATCTAGCTCTTGTAAACCTGAACATAAAGAGTATATTTGCAGCCAAGAAATTGAGCTTCTAAAATCTCTTTTAGGCATAGATTTTGATGCACTTACCAATTTAAAAGCTGCTAAATCCGTGCGTTTAAATCTATTGAGGTCCCTAATGAAATACATTGAATTTCAGATGGAGCACTTTAAGGAATTGAAATCATTGGATATTTTGGAGCAATTATTTAACCATTGAATTTATAGAATGCGCTTGACCAAAACAACGCTTTTTCAACATATAGTAATCAGTCTCATTTTCCTTCTATCAGGATTGTCCCCATTGTTTGCACAAATCATTTTACTAGATCAAGATCACAACCCTATACAGGACGTTTTGGTGTATCCAAGTACCAATAGCTTGGACTATATCATAAGTAATGAAGAAGGTCTGGTAGACTTCCATGAAAACTGGATGAAGGAGGACACGTTGATATTCACTCATATGTTTTATAAGGATATCAAAAGGAAACTATCCTCATTCAATAAGTACAAAACAACAGTCATCATATTAAAAGAGGATCTTGAATTACTGGAAGAGATCGTTGTATCAACTAATGTAAATGAAGATAACTTAGAGAAAAGGGCAGAGAGAAGTATCCTGATTAGTAAAAGGGAAATAGAACGCATCAACCCACAGACCACTTCAGATCTTCTGGGTCATCAAGCAGGAGTTTTGGTTCAAAAGTCTCAACAAGGTGGGGGAAGTCCAAACATCAGAGGTTTTGAAGCGAATAAAATTCTTTTAGTCATTGATGGAATCAGAATGAATAATGCAATTTTCAGGGGAGGACACCTTCAAAGCGCAGTTTCTATTGACCCTGCAATATTAAATAATTCTGAAATTTTATTTGGACCTAGCTCGGTAGCTTATGGTAGCGATGCCATGGGTGGAGTTGTACATTTCAGAACAAGGGTTCCTCAATTCAACCAAGGGGTAAAATATAATTACTCCAGCTCATTCTCTAGTGCCAACAAAGGACTAGTGAATCATATAGATGTAAGTTTTGGGGAGAAAAAATGGGCCTTTTTATCCAGTATGACAAAAAGTGACTTCGACGACCTTCGAATGGGAGCCAATAGAAGCCATGGATATGACAACTGGGGAATAGTCACCAAATATTGGGACAATGGTTTCCGTGAAAACACAAATAAGAATATTCAGAAGAGAACGGGATATAATCAAACCGACTTACTACAAAAAATAGTATATAAGGTAGATGATAATACTAAACTAATTGGAAACTTTCAGTACTCACTTTCAAGTAAGGTCAATAGGTTTGACCAATTGAATGATGAAATTCATGATGGGTCATTGAAATATGAAAATTGGTATTACGGACCACAAAAAAGGACATTAAATAGCCTGAGTCTTCTTCAAAGAAAGGAAAGAACATTGTTTGATAGAATGGAAATAATTGCAGCCTATCAGCAATTGAATGAATCTAGACATACTAAAAAAACTTCACAGGATTATCAGATCAACCGATTTGAGGAAGTAGAGGTAAGCAGTATTAATGCCAATTTCCGAAAAAAGACTTTGCATTACGGTATTGAGATTATCAATAATGATGTCCATTCTAATGCGAACAAGTATTTCATAGAGAATGATTCTGTTGCCAATTACAATGTAACAAGGTACCCAAGGAATAAAGCCAAGATGAAAACCTATGCGGCCTATTCAAAATACAGTCATAAATTCGATGAGAAATGGAGCGCCAACCTAGGATTAAGGTATACGCATACAGACATGGAGATGGATTATATATTTGATATTGATCTTTTCAAGTTAGACACTACGGGCTATTCAATCAAAAATCATGCTTTGAATTTTAATGCGAGTCTTGTCTTCCACCCTACTCCTACATGGAAAATTGCTGGTATATTCTCCACGGGATTCCATGTTCCAAATATTGATGATGTATCCAAGTTTTATGAAAAGGGGAAAAATACCATTATTCCAAATTTTGAATTAAAAACAGAATACTCAAAAAACTTAGAAATTAGCATTAGTAAAAACATAGAAAACAAGCACCTCCTAAGCCTGAACATGTATTACTCTATTTTGGACAACCCAATTGTAAAAGTAGATGATTATGTCCTTCCTCCAGATATTGTAATATTAGAACATGGAAATCTTCAATCTAACATCAATGAGGAACGCGCTTATATTAGTGGTATTACTGCTTCTATTGCTTCTAAATTGAATAGTTCTCTGAAACTGGTTGCAGATATCACGTATACTGATGGAGAAATAACAGCTAGACATGATGACTACAAAGAAGTAGAGTATTCAGAAAATATGGTTTTAGCACATATCCCTCCATTATTTGGTAAGGTATTGCTTAGCTATAATAAAAGTAGATGGACCAATTCTTTTAGCCTAGTTTTCAATAGCGCCAAAGATGCTGAAGATTTTGATGCAGCTGGTGTTGACAATTTGGACGAGACACCTATTGAAATCAATGAAGGAATTATAACTTATCAAGGTACGCCAGCTTGGTACACTTTGAATTTGAAATCATCTTACCAATTGAATGACAATTTAAATATTCAGGCTGGACTAGATAATATTTTAGATCAACATTATAAAACAGCTGGATCAGGACTGAGTGCCGCAGGTAGAAATTTTGTTGTCAGCGTACGAGCGAAATTCTAATGAAATTACTCAAATTCAAAAGAAAATCAATCCATTATAAAAGTCTAGGTGATTCAGACTCTCCCTGCCTAGTATTACTTCATGGATTCATGGAAAGTAAGGAGATGTGGAAGCGATTTGAATTCCTTCAAAAAAGTCATTACTTACTATTTATAGACCTCCCTGGACATGGGGATTCTGAGAGCATTTACAAAAGGCATAGCATGCCATTAATGGCCCATATTGTACAGCAAGTCTTACTTCAAGAAAGCATAAAGGAGGCCAAAATATTAGGGCATTCATTAGGCGGATATGTAGCCTTGGCAATGGCTGAACACTACCCTTCCTATTGTTCTGAAATAATCTTGTTTCATTCACATCCATTTGCCGATGACCCGATAAAATTGGCTCAAAGGAAGGCCTCAATATCGCTAGTCAATAAGGACAAAAGTCTTTATTGCCATATGATGATACCTCATCTATTTTTCAAAAAGGAAGAACATAGAGAAGAGATCAATCAACTTATTGAACTGAGCAAAAACATGTCAGAAATAGGCATAACTTCAGCAATAGAAGGAATGATGAGACGAAAAGACAAGGTTCATATTCTACAAAATAGTCAGCTAAAGACCACTTTTGTTCTTGGTACTGAAGACGGACTTATACCGGAACCCAAAAAGATAAAGCTTCTTTTCCCCGAGCACAGCACCTATATAATAGAAAACACAGGACATATGTCTCATATTGAAGACTGGAAAAATTGTAAAAAGATCTTTGAAAAAATACTACACTAGGCCTTCCATTTTTGATGGAATGATCTAAAGAAACTATATTTGCACAAAAGCTAAATAATGCAACAGGAAAAATACAATTCGGAGCAAGCTCCGGAACCAGTAGGATTGTATCCTCACGCCAGAAAAGTAGGTAATTTATTATTTTTATCAGGTGTAGGACCACGTGAAAGAGGAACTAAAAAGATTCCAGGTGTTGAGCTAAACGAAGCTGGGGAAATTGTATCCTACGACATCGAAGCACAATGTCACTCTGTATTTAAAAACATTAGATTGATTCTTGAAGCATCGGGTAGTTCTTGGGACAACATTGTAGATGTAACGGTATTCCTAACCAATATGGCGGATGACTTCAAAACTTACAACCGTATTTACGCCGAATATTTCAAAGACAACCAACCCTGCAGAACAACGGTTGAAATAAACTGTCTACCTACTCCTATTGGAATAGAATTAAAAGTAATTGCAACAGCATAAAATGATAAAGCCCTTTCTAACAAAATTAGAAAGGGCTTTTATTTTTTAACTAATGTGGATTATAGAAACTCCACATCATGAATACTTGCGATAGGAATGGTAATCCCTTGTTTAAGCACAATATTTCTATCTCCTACGGCCCAAATTGTTGTTTCCACAACATAGATCATCTCCTTATCTTCAAAATAAATTTTCACCTTGCTGTGAAGCGCATTACCTAATTTCATAGCCCTGTCCAACTTCACTTTTAGATTGTCAGATTGCTCTGCACCCTTCTGGTAATTAAATTTTAAACCCCTTATATTTTCTTTCTCAATCAATGTAGGTCTATGTTCTGTATAGTTCATGTTTATAAATCTTTATATTGTTAATATTTGTCCTAGAAAAATACCACCTCAAATACCAAGCCAATCCTCTACCAATCAACGAATACGATATAATATAACTCTAAAAAATACGAAAAACCCATATCCTTAGAGTAAGTAATACTTTAATTTAATAATAAATAATTTTTAACTCTCTGGTCTTTTATTAACAACTGGCTCAATTATATAAATAAAATTGAACCCAGTCTTATTAAAATAAGCAGCTATTCAAGGTACACAATTTTCTTCAGAACCACCAACTAACCACTCTCATAGTCAGTAAATTAATATTTAAACTAGCTCTATATTAGTTGAAAATGAGTCAATTTATAATGGCTAAAAACACGCATCTTTTCAAATTGTACGATAGATGCAAGATTTTAATTACTTTTGTAAAAATTCTAGGCCCAATATTATGACAGAAGAATTGCATCACGAGTGTGGTATTGCCATGCTTAGGCTCTTAAAGCCTCTTGAATACTATCAAGAGAAATACGGGACACCGTTTTATGGACTTCAGAAAATGTTTATGCTAATGCAGAAACAGGTGAACAGAGGTCAAGATGGAGCTGGTATTGCAAACATCAAATTCGACCTGCCTCCAGGTTACCGATACATTAGCCGTAAAAGAGCTATTGGATCAAATTCTGTACAGGAGATTACTGAATCTATTGAGAAGCGTTTTGCGGATCTTGCGGAGAAATTCCCAGAGAAGATGAACGACACTGAATGGCTGAAGGTAAATGCTCCATTTACTGGAGAACTATTCCTTGCTCATTTGCGTTATGGTACGCATGGCGGAAATAGCCTAGAGCAATGCCACCCATTCCTTAGACAAAACAATTGGAAAAGTAGAAACTTGGTTCTTGCTGGAAACTTCAACATGACCAATGTTGGTGAACTTTTCAATCAATTGGTAGATTTAGGACAGCATCCAAAAGAAAGAACGGACACGGTAACTATCCTTGAGAAGATTGGACATTTCCTTGATGAAAATGTTATGGATCTTTATAATGAATTTAAAGGGGATACAGATAGACGTGAAATTTCGGCTCTTATTGAGAAGCATATAAATGTGGAAAACATCTTGATCAATTCTGCAAAGAAATGGGATGGTGGTTATGTAATGTCAGGTTTATTTGGTCATGGGGATGCCTTTGCCTTAAGAGATCCTAACGGAATAAGACCAGCCTATTACTATATGGATGATGAGATTGCTGTTGTAGCCTCTGAAAGACCTGTTATTCAAACTGCCTTTAATGTAAAATTTGAGGACGTAAAAGAACTGGATCCAGGGCATGCATTGATCGTTAAGAAAAATGGGCAAACTTTTATCAATAGAATTACTGAGAAAGCAGAAAAAAGATCTTGTTCATTCGAACGTATTTATTTCTCAAGAGGAAATGATGCTGAGATTTACAAAGAGCGTAAAAAACTGGGAGAATTGGTCTGTAAAAAGATCATGAAAAGTATTGATGGAGACATCAATAACTCTGTTTTCACTTTTATTCCGAATACTGCAGAAACTTGCTATTATGGTATGGTTAAGCAGATGGAAAAAAACTTAAAGGCGCAACAAATCAAGGAAATCCTTGAATTGGGAGAAAACGTCACGGAAGAAACAATCACAAAAATTGTTGAGCGAGGTACACGTATTGAAAAGATTGTATTGAAAGATGCAAAGCTTCGTACATTTATCACGAATGACAATAATAGAGATACCCTTGTTGGTCAAGTTTATGATATCACTTATGGTGAGGTGAAACCTACGGATAACCTTATTGTAATTGACGACAGCATTGTAAGAGGGACTACATTAAAAAAATCTGTACTAAAGATTTTAGATAGATTAGGATCTAGAAAGATCATCATTGTATCCTCTGCGCCTCAAATCAGGTACCCTGATTGTTACGGTATAGATATGGCTAAGCTTGGAGACTTTATTGCATTTAAAGCTGCTATTGCTTTATTAAAAGATGAAGGAATGGCTCACATCATTGACGAAGTCTATGAAAAGTGTAAAAAGCAAGAAGGATTGGATGATGATAAGATTGTTAACTATGTTAAAGATATCTACGCACCATTCACTGACGAACAAATCTCTGCTAAAATAACAGAACTATTGAGACCAGAAGGCATCAAGTCTGATATTGACATCATTTACCAATCTGTTGATGATTTACATATTGCTTGTCCTTTGAATTCAGGAGACTGGTACTTTACAGGAGACTATCCAACACCAGGAGGGAAACGTGTTGTAAACAGCGCTTTGATCAACTATGTTGAAGGAAGAAATGTTCGTGCTTACTAAGCCAAAACATTCCATATAAAAAAAGGCAGTTCTGAATATCAGAACTGCCTTTTTTAGTTAATACAAATTGCCTTTTAAAAATAAGTACTAAATCCAAACATCCAACTCGCTCCCTTAGCCCAAGGATTGTTAAGGAAGTCATTTTGTAATTGATATCTATAATTGGCCCTAAATACTGTTTGTGAATTTGGTCTAAGACTAATAGCAGGCGTAATAGCAAACAACTCCTCTCCTATATCAGATCCTGTTTCGATAATAGTTCCATCATTCCAATCTACATAATCTACACGAGCAGCAACATTCAATACAGCATTGTTCCAATTCAAAACTCTTCCTTTATATACTGGCTGAATAATATCCAAGAATCCACCATATTGCTTTTCTCCATATTCCTGAATATAAGTATCCGGTACATCGATTTCCACAAATGCCATCTCTCCAATAATAGTAGTTCCCGTTCTTTTGATTGTAGTATTAAAATCTACCGCAAAAACATGCAGGCTACGTTCCTCATCTAGGATCAATCCTTCTTCTTCAAATTTATTATAAACGCCGCCCATATAAGAAATTCCAATTTCTCCATATTTAGCGTTTTTCAACGCTAATTTTCCTGTAAACATAGCCTTGCCATTATTGCTCTCTTCAAATCGCTCAGCATTGTCCTTTGAAGCTGCCAGAGAGGTTCTGTGCTCCTCATTGTCTATGATACTATTGTCAAAACCATTTGTCAAATAAGCCTCATAACCTAGTGTCCAATCATTCTTGAAGAACTTCCCATGTAATCCAAATCCAGCATTCGACCATGTTGCAGGCAATAACTGTGTTGCAGAATTTGGTCTTTCTATAAACTCCCAATTTGGACCATCATGATTTTGATTGAAAGCACCTATAGGATTCATGATGATACCCCCTCTGAATTTAAGAGCAGAATTGATATAAAGATCCATAGCCGCAAATTCTATATTGATCTCGTGACCTCCTTCTTCAAATTCAATTTCTGAAAGGAAAGAAAGGTTTTTACCAAAGGACGAAGACATAAACATAGTTAACCTTCTAGCCTGAAAAGACCAACCCTCATTTACTCCTTCTTCACCACTATAGATACTATTGGCTTCAAGATAACCGCCAATGGCAATAGGAAGATTTTTCTCTGTCATAAAAGGACGTTGATAAATGGCATCCATATTCATTTTTGCCTCAACCGTATCTGTACTATTTTGTGCACTTAGACAGGTCGTTACAAAAAGTCCCAATAGACTCAATCCCTTTCTAAATGTATATATAGATGTATTCATCATCTGTTTCTGTTTTAAATGTTTTCAAATCGCTATCTGCAGGTCCCTTTAAAAGTTTCCCATCTGTTGCGAATTCACTTCCATGACATGGACATACAAATAAATTCCCCTCCACCTGTGTTTCACATCCTTGATGTGTACAATACATCAAAGAGGCTGTAAAATTATCTTCTCCTAGTTTGAATAAACATATAGGAAAAGAATTTTCAATATTTATGAATACGAAATCCCTAAATATCTTTTTCTCCTTTTTGAAGAAACTAAACTCAGACTTCTTAACGGATAATTTATTATTAGAAAGATTCGCTTGAACGAAATGACGAGTTGAACAGGATCCAAGAACAGATCCCAATACTGGTAAGCCTACCATCAACTTACAACAATCCTTTACGAACTTTCTTCTTTCCATACTCTTAAAGTGACTCTAGAAATTTCATTAATTGTTCCTTTTGCTCAGAATCCAAAGAACTAAAGGCTGAATTAGCATTCTCTGCTTCACCACCATGGTATTGAATCGCCTCTTCAATAGATTGAGCACGTCCATCATGCAAAAGAAATACATCTCCACCCTGCGCATCTGCAACTAAACCTAAGCCCCACAATGGCGGTGTTCTCCATTCTGTTCTTTCTGCCGCTCCTTCAGTATATCCATCATCAAAACCAGGCCCCATATCATGTAACAATAAATCCGTATAAGGATGAAAGGTCTTTTCATTTAAAGCTTCAATTGGAGAAAATCCAGTTGTTAATGAAGGCATATGGCAATTAGCACAGCCTATAGTATTGAACAATTCCTCCCCTGCAATAACTGCTGGAGAATCTTCATCTCTTTGAGTAGGTGGCTTCACCGTTTGAAGGTAAGATACCAAATGATGAATTTTTAAAGTAGCAATCTCTGGATCGATTTCTAAACCACTATAAGGGTCAATCGGTTCATAAACAGAAGTAATTCCAATATCCTGATTTAAAGCTTTCGATACCTGATGTAAAATATTATAAGCAGCCGCCTTTTTACCAAAACGACTAATATACTTTCCTCCATTCTCTATTGCACCAGGTCTCAATGTTACATAATCAGGCAGCTCAGTCCAAGCCACTACACCACTAATGCCATCATTGTTTTCATCCTCTGGATCAGACATAGCAAGCAAACTTGCATCAGTTACAGCATCCAACAAACCTAAACCTACTGTAGCCGGAGCTAGTAATTTAGCTTTAGGCGCTCCTTCAGGCAATACCTCTGGAGCATAACCCGGAATAGACCTATGTTGTAATTGTGGCCCTCCTAAATGCAGATATTGATTTCCTGTACCATCACTTTGCCCAAATCGCACCAAAGCACGATTAGGGTGTCCTTTTCCGTCACCCGTATGACAAGAGCTACAACTGGTCGCAACAAATGTAGGACCTAAGCCCTTTTCAATTGTGTAAATCTCTCCGAAGGCTTCATCTCCAGCTAAGAACAAATTCTGTTGTTCTATTGTTAATCCCTCAATTGGGCCATCCAATAACTCATTGTCCTCTGGGCCGGCTGGCAACACCTTATCACAAGCGACCATCCCAAGTGCCAAAAGACACATTCCTATGGTTAATTTAAAACTATTTTTCACCTTCTTGTTATTTGAAATTTAGGCAAAGCTAAATTTTATTTTTAACATACCGAAATTGTCTGCTGATTTTTATATAAATACAGGTTTATTATGTTTAGAATAATTAAATTAGAGCTCAGAAAAACTGGAGATAAAATGCAAGAAAATCTAAAAATAGCTGGACTTCAACTAGACCTGCATTGGGAAAACCCATCTAAAAATTTGTCTAAAATTTTTGAGCACCTGAATCAATTAGATGAAGTAGACATTATCATACTTCCTGAATCTTTTAGCACAGGATTTAGCATGAAAGCTTTGGATTTGGCCTATCATAAAGATTCCACGGATTTAATGCAACTCCAGAAATGGGTAGATGATAAAGCTACTGTAATTTGTGGATCAGTTTGGTACAATGAAAATGGAAATTTGAGCAATCGATTTTTATGGATTAGCCCTAACAATGAAATCCAATATTACGACAAAAGACATCTCTTTTCCCTAAGTGAAGAACCAAGTGTTATGAAAGCAGGAAATTTGCAAATCCTCATTAACTACAAAGGTTGGAAAATAGCCCCCTTCATCTGCTATGATCTCCGATTTCCTGTTTGGTCGAAAAATAGTACTGAATTCAACTACGATCTATCAATATATGTTGCTAATTGGCCAGAAAGGAGAAGTTTTGCTTGGGAACAATTGCTATCTGCCCGGGCAATTGAAAACCAATCTTATGTCATTGGAATAAATAGAATGGGCGTAGATGGCAATGGAGTGGATCATATTGGAGCTTCCCAAGTGATCCAAGCATCTGGAGAAATAATAACGAGAGCAGAAAATAATTGTGAGCAGGTAATTTATGCCAACTTATCCCTAGAGAAATTAAAAAATTATCGGAAAAAATTACCCTTTTTATTGGACTCAGATAAGTTTAATTTGGAAGCTTGAAAATTAATTTCTACCACCCAGTTAGCCTTTAATTTCAATGGACTATCGTGACGTAATACCAGTTCTGGGTGCTTCTGACCAATCAGCCTTCCAGTATCCCATTTACCATTTTTATTATCATCATAAATCAACAATACATGGTATTCACCAGGGGACAAATAATTGAAGTTTACAGAAGATGATCCTTCCTCTAACTTTGCTGACTGAACAATGACACCCTTATTATTTGTCAATTGGACTAATAAATTAGGAGAAGTATAAAGTGAATCTACCAACAGATTGACAGAGCTAAATACTGATTTTGAATGAATAAAAAAGTCATATTTCAAGGAGTCATTACCATCATCCAAATAGGAGGTAAAGCAATTAGGGGCAAACTGCAGCGTATATTTCTCTTCTTCAATTTTTTTAAATTTCAACTCATATCCTTTTCCCTCCATAATCTGAAGTTCAAAAGGTATGGTATCCATTTTCGCATTTATCAATAGCATTTTTGAACTATCTACCAATTCAAATGGCATAACTGAACTGATGATCACCTTTTCTTGATCATGATATGATTCCTTGAATTTATCCAATTGAAACGATCGTTTCTTAAATGGCAATACCTTCGTTATCGAGGTGTCAATTCCTTTATCAGAATATACATAAGTCAATACACTATCGATACCTTCTGGATTGAACCAAATTGAAGATGAATCCATAGATGAATTCCATGTTTCATAATGAATCTCTGGTGACTCTATAACTACCTCAAATGGTTTTTGGTTCCCTTGAAACTTAATATCCAAACGACCATATTGACTGTACCTAACCCCCAAGAATTTTAAAGACTTTTCACTTGGGAACATTCCAATGGCAGGTGACAATAGTGTGTCTGGATAGACTAATCCAGAATAAAAGCCTACCAATTCATTATTTGGCTGATAATTCAAATCACCATTCATATCAACTAGCCCAAAAAGATGATACTTTTTAGCTGATAAATAACTGAAGTTGAAATTTCCTTGGTCATCGGTTTGAGTCACATATTTTGCAACCCTATTATATAATAGTGAATCTGGGTTTTCTGTGGCATCGTATAACAATACCCAAGCATTCTCAACTGCTAGTCCAGAAGCAGCATTCAATACATGACCATTGAGTTTCAATGAATCTAACTCCTCCCCAGTACTGAATACATATTGAAAATTATTCAATGTATTTCCTTCAGTATAATCCTTGATACTGTTTCCAAATTGAAAGGAATAGGTTGTATTGGTAGCTAAAGAATCAGGTAATATAAATTTTAACTTTTTCCCTTTATAGACTACTTTTAAATCATCACCCAAAGGTGGAGAAATGATCAATTTCTTTTTAAAGTCCTCCTGAGCTATAAACTCATTGAATCGAATTTGAAATTGAGCTGCATCAAATTGAGTACTCTCATTTTTTGGTTCCATGGAAACCACCTCAGGCGCTTCGGTATCTTTTTCACCTCCAGTAGGAGAATTTACCGCTGCACAAGCCACCAACATCCCACAAATTAAAGCACTAATTATCCTCTGCATTTCATCAATTTTGATCCAGCAAATATACTAATTCAAGATAGACAGCCTTTGGCATTCTCTACAAAAAAGAGTTAATGCCAAAGGCTTAAAGTTCTATTAATTGTTCCCTAAGATCAATGGCAAGCCATCCGATCCTCCAACAACTACAACTTTAGCATTAGGCGATTTAGCCAACTCCAAAGTCGCTTCAATTCCTTTTTCTTTTAGAATGTTTTCTGTTAAAGATGCATTCAAGATTTCATTAGCTTTAGCTTTACCCTGGGCTTCAATACGTTGTCTTTCTGCCTCTTTACTTGCTTTCTGTAATCTAAATTCATACTCCAAAGATTCCTGTTCTTGCCCTAACTTACGCTCAATAGCTTCTTTGATACTGTTAGGCAGTGTTACATCTCTTACCAATACATCCTTCAATGCGATATATTGATTATCTAAGATCTTTTTTGTCTCTTCAAAGATTTCATTTTCTATGGCATCTCTTTTTGATGAATAAATCTGCTCTGGCGTATATCTACCTAATACGCTTCTCGTTGCAGAACGAATAGCCGGCTTTACAATAGTCTCTAAGTAATTTTGCCCCTTTTCCTTATGAAGAGAACCCAATTTATTTTGAATTGGATGATACCAGGCAGTAGCTTCTATTTTAATCTCTAATCCATTCAAAGATAATACGGACATCTTTTCAAATAGATCTTGCTGACGTACCTCATAAATAATAGCACTATTCCAAGGAGCAATTAAATGAAATCCTTCATCTAAAACCGTTGTTGTATCTACCCCTGTTGTCATTCTATATAAGACTCCGGCCTTACCAGATCGAACGATTACTGTTGATCTAGCGATCATCATAATAGCCAAACCTAAAATTACAATAATAGGCATGAACATTTTTGGCATTCGTGGTTGTGTTTGATATTCCATAGTAGCGTTGTATTATTTTTAGCCAATATACGGATTTATTTACTGGCTCCTTTTGCCATTGATAGCCAAAGAACAATATTAAACCTGGATAATTCTATAGTCAAATCCTATCTTAGCTAAAATCAAAATGATGAAAACCCTATTTCCTTTTCTAATCATAGTCATTTCTCTTTTCTCTTGTGTTGAAAAAAGACAGATTGACCTCATCGTTGAAAACGGAAAGGTATACACTGTTGATGAAAACTTCAGTACGGTCTCTCATTTTGCTATTGACAAAGGAAAAATAATAGCCACTGGTACAAAAGAGGATATTCTATCCCAATACAATGGAGAAAAAATTCTTGACGCTTCCGGAAAGACCATTATTCCAGGTTGGATAGATGCCCATTGTCATTTCTATGGTCTGGGACTTATGAATCAGAGAGTTGACTTGGTGGGGGCTAAAAACTTTGATGAAATTTTAAATAGGCTTGTTGAATTTCAAAGAAGCAACAAGCATACATACATTCTGGGAGAAGGATGGGATCAAAACCTCTGGAAGGATAAAACATTTCCAACCAAGATTAAATTAGACAGTCTATATCCGCACACTCCCATAGCCTTAAGAAGAATAGATGGTCATGCTCTACTGGTCAATCAAGCCGCTCTAAACCTTGCAAAAATCACAATGAATACTATAGAGGAGGGAGGCCGAATCGAGAAGTTAAATGGACAACTTACCGGCATCATCATTGACAAACCAATGCAATTAATTTTTGATAGTCAACCAAAACCCAATAGAGCTACTCAAATAAAAGCGCTCAAGGCAGCTGAAAAAATTTGCTTTAGACATGGTCTTACGAGTATAACAGAAGCTGGACTAGATCGTGAAATCATCGAATTAATAGATAGTCTACAACAAGAAGGGGATCTTCAAATAAGAATTAATGCAATGATTAATTATAATGAGCAGAACCTTTCGCATTACTTGTTAAGGCCTATTTACAAAACAGATAAATTACAAGTCAACTCCTTTAAATTGTATGCCGACGGCTCATTAGGGTCTAGGGGTGCTTGCCTAAAAGAAGCCTACGCCGACAAAAAGGGGCATCAAGGGCAACTAATATCTAATATAGAAACCTTGGATAGTATTATTGCTCATATTGCCAATAGTCCATATCAATTAAACAGCCATGCGATTGGTGATTCAACCAATAAACTTATGCTTCAGCTGTACACCAAACACCTAAAAGGAAAGTTAAATAGGAGATGGAGAATAGAACATGCCCAAGTCGTTTCCCCAAGTGATATTCCATTTTTTTCTCAAGGAATTCTACCTTCCGTCCAACCAACACATGCTATTTCTGATATGGGCTGGGCTGAAGAGCGACTAGGGGCAGAACGCATTCACCATGCCTACGCTTATAAAGACCTATTATCCGCGAATAAAATGATTGCTTTGGGTACAGATTTCCCAATAGAAAAGGTAGATCCTAGGCTTACATTTCATTCCGCCATAAGCAGACAAAATATCTTTTCAGAACCAGAAAACGGCTTCAATATGGAGCAGGCGCTAACTAGGGAAGAAACACTTCGAGGAATGACAATTTGGGCTGCTTATGCCAGTTTTGAGGAAATGGAAAAGGGGAGTATTGAAGTGGGGAAATGGGCAGACTTTATTATTTTAGATAAGGATATCATGGCTATTCCTTATCATCAGATTCCATCAATACAAGTTGAAGCCACCTTTATAGCGGGAAAACAGGTTTATGGACATAAAAAAAGGGAATAGAAACCATAGTCTCTATTCCCTTATATACATAATCCAAATGGACTATTTCATTTTTACAAAATCCACTCTTCGATTTAAATACAATTTATCCGACACTGGATTTTCTTCACCTTTTACACTTGTTTCAAATCTATTTTTATTGAATCCATACTTATTCACCAAAAGGTTAACACAAGCTTGAACTCTAGCTTTTGCAAGTTTCATGTTCAATTCATTTGATCCACGCATATCCGCATTTCCTTCTATCCGTACACGCATTTTTTTATTCTTATTCATAGCATCCACAACAGTCTTCAACTCCTTTGTGTTCACTTTTGAACTATTAGTATCAAAATATACGGCAGCTAAATTTCCTTTATGATAAGGGTAGATATACTGTTTTTTTGAATACATAGGAGCAATTCTCCCTTTAGCATTACTAAACACCATTCTTTCACCAAACACAATTTTGGGACTATCGTCTGGATTTTTATCACCAATTTTTGCTGTTCCATTCCTTCTTAAATCCTCATTTTTTGCTCCATCAGGATGATCCCAATAAACTCCCTTATTTGGATTGAAGAAATAGCCATTCTCATTTAAAAAATGAACGGCTCCATCAATATTTTCAAACTCTAAAATTCCACGATTTTGGTTTTTCAACCTATTATCATAATTATATCTTTCCTCAGATGCGTCTAACTGATCTCCAAGGTTGATACGTACAGAATACTTACCTAGGAAACGCTTATTGATCTTTACAATAAGGTCCTTTCTATTCTGAGTTAATTCTTCTAAGTTACTTTCTTGAGCAATCAAAGCGCTCATTCCTATCAAGAAGGCAGAGCAGAGGGTTATCCACTTTTTCATTGTAAAACGTATTTGATTTAATTAAAATGAGCTTCAAGTTACTAAAAAATCAACCAAAGTGTATAAAATAAATTAGGGAGGCTATACCTCCCTAATTACTAAAATTTAATACAAACATTCTTTGGCTCAGTAAAGAATCTCAAAGCTTCAAATCCACCTTCTCTTCCTACTCCTGATTGTTTTACACCACCAAAGGGTGTCCTTAAATCTCTCAATAACCAAGTATTTATCCAAACGATACCAGTATGAAGCTGAGAAGCCATGGTATGTGCTCTATTTAAGTTACTTGTCCAAACTGTAGAAGCTAATCCAAATTTGGTACTATTCGCATACATCAAGGCTTCTTCATCTGTTTTGAATGGCATAATGGTCACTACTGGCCCAAAAATTTCTTCTTGGTTTGTTCTGCAGTTATAATCTAAACCTTCAATAACTGTAGGCTCCAAATAATATCCATTTTCATATCCTTCTGGAAATACTCTATTACCTCCACAGAGTATTGTTCCTCCTTCTTCTTTTGCCAACTCAATATATCCCTGAATTTTCTCTATATGTCCTTTAGAAACAATTGCACCTAAATTCACATCTCCTGAAGGATGACCAATTTTCATCTTTTTCACCTCTTCAACAAAACGAGTTTTAAACTGGTCATAGATACTTTCCTCTACTAAAATTCTTGAACCACAAAGACAGATTTCACCTTGATTGGCGAATGACGATCTTAAAGTTGTTTTGATCATTTTCTCAAAATCACAATCTGCAAAAATCAAGTTAGGGTTCTTCCCACCTAATTCCAGTGATAATTTCTTGAACATAGGAGCCGCTTGTCTAGCGATATGCTTACCTGTTTCTGTTCCTCCTGTAAAGGATATAGCAGGAATATCAGGATGAATGATCATTGCTTCTCCTACTTTTGGGCCTAACCCATGAACGATATTCAATACACCCGCAGGCATACCGGCCTCCATACATATCTCAGATAGTAAAAATGCGGTCATTGGTGTAACTTCACTTGGCTTAGCAATTACACAATTTCCAGAAGCCAATGCTGGAGCAATTTTCCAACTAAAAAGATACAAGGGAAGGTTCCATGGAGAAATACATCCTACAACTCCCAATGGTTGACGCAAAGTATAGTTTAGTGCTACATTCTCCATCTCATGCGTTTCCGCAGAGTCATGCAGAATGGCAGTAGCATAAAATTCAAAATTAGAAGCCGCTCTTGGAATATCTACTGATTCAGCCAACCATACTGGCTTTCCATTATCTTGACTTTCGGCTTTTGCAAAGCGATCCAAGTTCTTCAATAATAGATCAGAAACCTTCATCATGATAGCAGATCTTTTGCTCTTAGCCATAGTAGACCAGGCAGGGAAAGCAGCCTTAGCAGCCTCATGAGCTAACTGAACATCTCTTTCATCACTATCTGGAACATAACTATACACTTCTCCAGTTGATGGATCCGTATTATCCAAATAATCTCCACTAACCGGAGCCACTAGCGCTCCATTGATATAATTTAACATCTTCATATTGGCAAATTTTATAAACAACCTGTTCTACCTCCATCTACAGGAACATTTATCCCGTTGATGTATGAAGCAGCTGGCGATGCAAGAAATGCAACAGCATTAGCTACTTCTTCAGGTTGAGCTACTCTACCCAAAGGAACTATAGAAGTCATTTGATTCATTACGTCATCCTCAGAAGCTCCAGTACTCTTAGCCTTATTAGAAATAATTGATCCCAATCTTGCAGTTGCAGTTGCTCCTGGTAAAACATTGTTTACAGTGATACCAAATGCACCCAATTCATTAGCCAACGTTTTTGACCAATTCCCTACAGCACCTCTAATGGTATTTGAAACACCTAATCCTTTTAATGGAATTTTTACAGAAGTTGAAATGATATTAATTACACGACCATATCCACTATTTTTCATTCCCTCGACAAATGATTGTACCAAGATCTGATTACATACCAAATGCATATTGAATGCTGCTAAATACTCTTCCACTGGTGCAGTGTTTGCTGGACCACCTTTTGGACCACCAGTATTATTTACCAAAATACTTACATTATGCCCCTCTGCAAATCCTGTTGCACGTTCTTTCACCTCTTCTATATCACTAAAGTCAGCTACTAAATAGGTGTGTTCTTGCCCTTTTACTACAGGTAGCTCCACCAATGTTGACTGAAGTCTTTCTTCATTTCGAGCTACTAAACAAATATTAGCACCCATTTCAGCCAATTCAATAGCAGAAGCTTTACCAATTCCTTGTGTACTTCCGCATACTACTGCCCATTTTCCTGTAAGATCTAAATTCATTCGTATTTTGTTTCTTTGGTTGTTGTTAGCTATTTATTCTACTACGATTTTTTCTCGGTAAATTTTACCTTTAGAATCTGTCATAATAACGTGGTATACTCCTGAATCAGGTAGTAAAATCAATTGATCATAATCTATATTCTTATAGAAATCTACCACCGTTTTTCCTTCTGCTGTAAAAATAGTCAATCCTTTTACTTTCACCTCAGGATCAATTTTAATTTGAACCTTTCCACCTGTCGGATTTGGGTAAATGGACATTCTATTGACCTCATCAAATTCTTCAACACCTACTGGCCAAAGATTAAGACCAAAGCAATATTCTCCGGATTTCAAATTGAATCCCTCCACTGAACCTACCTTATTGGTCAATACATTTGGTGATAATTCTTGGTTTGCATAAGCCTCCCATTCTTGATCTGCATTCTCTCTATACAAAAGTACCACTTGCTCCTCGTTGAATGAGGAAGTTATATTAGACATCAACACCTCATCCAAGCTTCCTGACTGAGACCCTCTATATCTGAACTTACCAGTCAAATTTACCTTTGACTCATCCAATATACGTATAGACCAATAATGCTCTGGCGATATAATATATTTCTGATCATTCACTTGCGCCTCTGGAGCAACCCAATGATGCTCAATCCTTACAAAAGTTGAGTCTGTAAGACTTTCTAAATCCAACTCTACTTTAGACAGACCTGTATTCACTTCTACTTGAACTCCCTCCTTCAAATGATACTCCTCTCCTATACTTGCCAAACTAATGGCATCGTCAGCATTCAAATAAACCAATTTTGGCTCCCATGGAACACTGATATTCAAAGTTGTTTCTTCACCATCAACAAGAACCGAAGACTCATAAAGCTCTCCTGACTCTGATCTAAATGAAACCTTCAAAGGAATATTTTGGTACCAATCGGTAGCTTCTTTCAATTTCTGATCTATTTGCAGATCAATTGTATTATCGGAAGAATTCCAGTCCATAGATACAATATCAAATTGTGCCCAACCAGCTTGAAATATCACATTATCAAAAAAGTCGTTAACATCATTCCCTTCTGCAATCAACTTATCTCTGAATTGTTCTGAGCTAATATCATTAAAAGCAAAAGAATCTAATACTGCCTTCATGCCATCATAAAATGCCGTTTCTCCAAGAATAGAGCGAAGCGTGTGCATCATGTCGGCTCCTTTATTATAAGTATGCCTTCCATAAGTAACATTTATGGGCATTTCTGCTAAAATCTGATAACCACCATCTCTGATATGAGCATTATCCAACATATCTACGTGATTGTTTCTGATAATGTCAATATAGGTTTCATGGTCATATACATGCTCCATAAATAGATAGGATAAATATTCCGCTAATCCTTCATTTATCCACATTTCTTGAGCCACATTACAGGTTATTAAATTTCCAAACCAATGATGAGCCAATTCATGAGCCATAATCATTTCACCTGAAGTTGAACCATTGATCAAACTAGCAGGGTAAGCAATATTTCCAGGGTGTTCCATAGCTCCAACAGGGGTGATGCTATATCCTACTTTTTCCCATCTATATAGTCCAAATTTATCTTCAAAATAATGAAAAGCTTCATCCAAATGCACAAATGAAGCAACCATATCAGCAGTATCATTCTCCAATGCAGCTAATACCACAGGAACCTGCTCTCCGGAAAGACTCAATAGACTATCTGTAATTTCTTTATAATTTGCAGTAGCAACCGAAGCAAGGTAGGTAGGTATCTCCAAATCACTTTGCCAAACTCTATAAATACTATCTCCTCCTAAAAGTTCTTCTTCAATCAATAAACCATTTGCATATGAAGTTCTTCCGCCTGTAGTCAGTACTCTATAAATATATTTAGATCTCTCTACAAAATTATCGAAACAAGGAAACCAAGATCTACCGAAATTATGAGGTTCATATTGAAATGCTACCCCCAAATTATAGGCATAAAGGCCATTAAAATCAAAGCCTCCAAAGTTGGACGCGTCAACCACAGGTGTTCCCTGATAATACACCTTAACTTTTGTCGTATCGACAAGAGAAAATGAATTTGGGAAATTAACCTCCAGTCTTTGGTCTATATGTGAAAAAGTCAATGTCTGACCTTCAGACAATACGGAATCCACTGTCAATCCAAATAGATCAAGAGGAAGTACATTTAACCCAGATAACTTTGCTTGAAATGCAATTTCACAAGATGCCTTTAATAATTCACTTTGATAAGACACTAAATCTAGATAGATATCATAAGATAGAATATCCAACGAATCACTTCTTGAATTATTTCCAGTTTCCGATACATCAACTACAGACACCCCTTGATTTTTCCATTTTTGACAAGCATCCTTTTGAGCATATAGACCTAGAGGAAGAAGCATTAGAACAAACTGGAATATTCTCATAATTCACTCTTTTTAATTGTTCCAACAAAAATTATTGGATTCTTATTATAACTTAGGTATTTCACTATAATATTAATAGATGATTTACCTTTAAATTCATCAATATTAAACTCACCTACTCCGCCACCTATTGTAACATCTTCCAGCCCAATATTCATGAATTTATCATCTTTCAGCTGGCCAAGATAATAGGATACCTTTTGCTTTTTTGAAGCCAACTCTACCTGAACCAAAGACCCTTTTCTCTTGGCTACTAAATCTGTTTTGAATTTTTTTATCTTTCCAGATCTCTCCCATTCTCTCAGTCCAATTCCTGGTGAATCCTGGAAAAACTCAAGCTCAGACATCTGCTGGCCATTTTCATAAAATTTTGTCTGAACACCTTGAACATAGCCATCTACGTAAGGGTTTACTCTATATACTTTTCCATTTTTATGATACCAGGTTACATTACCACTTTTGATTCCATTAACATAACTGATATCCATTCTCCTCTCTCCTGAATCATAAAAATCAGTTGAAATACCGCTTCTTTGTCCGTTTTCATAACGTATTTCGTTACGGATGCTTCCATCCTCTTTCCGAATCACGTGGAGACCTTCCTTTTTTCCATCAACAACCTGATTTATTTCTTCTTTTACAACATTTTTCTCTTGACTTGCTCCTTCATCACAAGACCAAAGTGCAGTTAGTACCAAGAATGGTAAAATAAATTTTTTCATATAATTTCTGAATAGTTGATAGATGAGTTGAATGCAAACAAAGATAGTAAAAAACAATGCTTTAGGCTAGAGCAAAAAAAACGCCTCAGGAAAATCCTGAGGCGTTCATATTTTATAGTAAAATGGGTTAATCGTCTAGCTTCAATACTGCCATAAATGCAGATTGTGGAACTTCTACGTTTCCAACTTGACGCATACGTTTTTTCCCTTTCTTCTGTTTCTCTAGAAGCTTACGCTTTCTACTGATATCCCCACCATAACACTTTGCGGTAACATCTTTACGAAGTGCTTTTACTGTTTCTCTCGCAATAATTTTTGCTCCAATAGCAGCTTGAATCGCAATATCAAATTGTTGTCTAGGAATTAACTCACGCAATTTACCACAGATTTTTTTACCAATATTATAGGCGTTATCTCTGTGAATTAATGCAGACAATGCATCAACCTGATCACCATTCAACAAAATATCAAGCTTCGCTAACACTGAATCCCTCATACCAATTGGCTGGTAATCGAATGATGCATATCCTTTAGAAATCGTTTTCAATTTATCATAGAAATCAAATACGATCTCAGCCAAAGGCATATCAAAGCTTAACTCTACACGATCCGCTGTTAGATAAACTTGATTTTTAAGAATCCCTCTTTTCTCAATTGCCAAAGTCATTACCTGACCAACAAAATCAGCCTTTGTAATAATTTGAGCAGCAATAAAAGGTTCTTTTACTACCTCAAGAATATTTGGTTCTGGAAGCTCAGAAGGGTTGTGAATTTCAATCTTCTCTCCTGATTTTAAATAAGCATCGTAATAAACGTTTGGAACTGTAGTAATAACAGTCATATCAAATTCTCTTTCCAAACGCTCCTGAATAATCTCCATATGAAGCATTCCCAAGAATCCACAACGAAAACCGAACCCTAAGGCAACGGAAGACTCAGGCTCAAAAGTAAGTGAGGCATCATTCAATTTCAACTTCTCCATAGAAGAACGAAGCTCTTCATAATCCTCATTCACAACAGGGTAAAGCCCAGCAAATACCATTGGTTTAACATCTTCAAAACCTTCAATGGCACTATCACAAGGATTTTCTACAGAGGTGATTGTGTCTCCAACCTTAACCTCTGTTGCGGTTTTAATTCCTGAGATAATATAACCAACATCTCCGGCCTTAACTTCTTGCATTGGTAATTGCTTCAGCTTAAGGGCTCCAATTTCATCGGCAGTGTAATTCTTTTCTGTTGCAAAGAATTTTACTTTATCTCCTTTTTTTATAGAACCATTGATTACCTTAAAATAGGCTTCAATCCCTCTATATGGATTGTATACAGAATCAAAAATAAGCGCTTGTAATGGAGCGTCTTCATCACCTTCTGGTGCTGGTATTTTCCCAATAACTGCAGATAAGATCTCCTGCATTCCAATACCTGTTTTTGCAGAAGCTCTAATAACGTCCTCTACTTCGCAGCCCAACATATCAACAATCTGATCCGTAACCTCCTCTGGATTTGCTCCTGGAAGATCAACCTTATTCAGAACTGGAATAATTTCCAAATCATTTTCTAAGGCAAGATAAAGATTTGAAATTGTCTGCGCTTGGATACCTTGAGCAGCATCTACTACCAATAAGGCACCTTCACATGCAGCAATAGATCTAGAAACCTCATAAGAAAAGTCAACATGACCTGGAGTATCTATCAAATTCAGACGATACAACTCCCCTTCATACTCATATTCCATCTGAATTGCATGACTCTTTATCGTGATACCACGTTCACGTTCAAGATCCATATCGTCCAATAACTGATTTTGTTGATCACGCTCTGAAATAGTACCAGTATCAGCCAACAACCTATCAGCCAGAGTACTCTTACCGTGGTCAATATGTGCAATAATGCAAAAATTCCTTATATTTTTTTGTTTCATCCTAATGAGCTAATTAATCTATGATATCAGTAAAAAAACGAGGAAATATACCTTCATCTTATCCCCAATAAACTACTTCTAGTCTTCATTTCATCATGAAATGGTAAATCCCAAAGCTTTTTACTTCTGGCAAAAGTAAAAAATATTCTTTGTATGCTGACTAAAATTAGAGGCTCTCTTTGATTATCAGTGATTTTAAATGCGTCATCCTATTTTTTTTTAACATTTTTATGCTCATTTATTCAAAAAACCATTCGTTATCTGTATTTTTGTTAGGATCTTTATTATTTTCGTATTTTTGGTTTTAAAGAAATTTACACACGATGAAATTTTACTCTATTCTCCTCATTTCCTTGACCCTCTCTTTTATTTCTTTTGCTCAGCAAAGTCCTTGTGACAATTTACCTGAACTTCTGAATGGTTCGGAATTCACAATTTGTCCAGGAGACAGTATTGCCATGACCGTAAACTATAATGGATACGACTCATTTCAATGGTCTGATGGTACAACCGATACTGTAAAATGGCTAAAAGATGAAGATGAGTACTATATTTATGGGACATACATTACTTCTAATCAAACCATAAATGGCGATTTTGAAGATGGCAACACTGGATTTAGTAGTCAACACATTTACAACGCAACAAGTATTTGGAATAACGCAACATACACGGTTACCACAGACGCAAACATAGTTCATGCTAATTTAATTGGATTAGGTCATGGAGGCAGTGGTAATTTTCTAGCTGTAAACGGATCAGCAGTTGTTGATGCAGAAATTTGGTGCCAAACAATTACCGTAGAACCTAACACTGTTTATGACTTTTCTGCTTGGATTAGTAGCATTTCTCCTGTGAACCCTGCCACCTTACAATTTACTATTGACGGAGTCCTATTAGGGGTTCCATTTAATGCGCCTACAACAACCGGAACATGGGATCAATTTACCTCTACCTGGACTTCTGGAAACGAAACAAGTATTGAAATTTGTATTACAAATCAAAATATTATCATGAATGGTAATGATTTTGGATTGGATGATATTGAATTCATTGCCTATTGTCAAAACTCCGATACAGTTGAAGTAGAATGGGTAGAAGTATTAATAGATACAGTTAGCGGAACAGAAGAATGTGCTAGCTCATTTTGGGTAGGACCAGAAGGAGTCGCTGCAACAGCTCCTGGAACATGGACATATTGGGCACCTCCTGGAGGACCAACAAATGTGACTATATCACCTGACAACACTCAAGATTCCATTTGGGTTACTGTACCTGAATTAGGAGAATACATTTTTATGTACGTAAATGGATGTACAGACACCATTTATCATGTAATTGATGTTATTTCTGTTTCTCCAGTTTTAAACATTCCTACAGAGGTAGCCTGTAATTTTGATTTCGACATCAGTGTAATTAATTCTGATGTTCAACCTGGATCATGGACTTATAGCTCCGAGGGTGGTAATACTGCAGCCATTCTAGACCCTAACAATCCGAACACAAGTGTGACTGTTTCTGATTTTGGAACTTACACCTTTACCTATACTTTTGAATTCTGTGATGCAAGCTTCTCTCAAGATATAAACATCGTAGAAGAAGCTCCAGAAATTACTATCACAGATTCAATTATTATTTGTGATAAAGAAGTTAATAACCTTTCCGCTACTGTCCCAGGATTTGCTAGTCATTGGGAAGCAACAGGACCAGGATCTGTTCAATTTACAGACGCGACTGCAGCCTTCACCAATGCAACAGTTTCAGACTATGGTACCTATACTTTCTACTATTTCGGATGTAATTTGATGGATTCAGTTAATATAGAATTTGTAAAACAGGCGCCTTTAGTTACTACACCTAACTACGTAGACTGTGGCCTGGAAGCTGTACTTACAGTTGACTTTGAAGGAGATGCAGGAAACTGGGTCATTCAGAACTCTGAAGGAGATAGTTATGAACTTTCTATTATAGATGAATCAACCGCTATTTTAACAGGTAGCGAATATGGACGATATGATATTGAATATATTGGCTGTGACACTTCAATAGAGACTTCTATTGTATTCTTCTGCGATCTGATAATCCCCAACATCTTCACTCCAAATAATGATGGCGTGAATCAGGAATTTACTATTGAAAGATTGGACACTCGCTATTATGACCAATCAGATTTTAATGTATTCAACCGTTGGGGTAAAAAAGTATATCACAATGGTCAATATGGACTAAATAAATCATGGTGGGATGGAAAAGATAGCGCTCATGGTGATAATGTCTCAGAAGGTGTTTATTTCTACACCTTAAAACTACACAATCACGTTACTGGTAAAAACGAAAAATACTCAGGTTCTATCAACCTAAGACGATAATAATATTAGCTCCATGCCTTAAACAAGTGACTTTGTCTTTTGTTAGAAATGGAGCTATTTTTTTCTTCCACAACGAATTCCAATCATACATTCTTCCATGGTTTGACTTTTTAGAGACAATATAAAGTCTAAAAAAAGTCTATATTTGTAGTTAATAAATTCTAATTTTCAGGCAATAATGTTATTTTTTTCAAGTCAATCATGAAAAAAGGGCATATTATTGCCTAACATTTTTAGGACTGAAGAGTACAACTAAACTATAGAGTGACATGAAAAAATTTCTGTTTTATCTAATTTCATTTTTCTGCTTTTCCTCTGTGATGGCTCAAGTTCAAGCAGACAGTAGGCTACAGTCACGATTTTCAACCAGTGCACAATCAGCCCTTCTTCTTCAGGATTCCACCATTATAGAATTTTGGAATTACTTTCTTGACAACGGCTATTATATTGATACAGTTGGAGTAAAAACCAATAATATGACGGATTTTTATTCAATTCCGGCGAAAGATCCTTCTACTGGACTACCCTTTTCAGTAAGTAGTGAAGATCCAAATACTTCCACATTTAATGTGCTAAAATTCAATTTCGAATTAAGCGAAAAAGCATATAAATTTTATAAAATAGATAGCACACAAGCTATTATATTTTATTCTAAGGAAGTATTGACTCAAATGTTTAATGACGCTCAATAAATTTATCATGAAATTTCTACACTTTTATATTCTTGCGTTATTAACATCTGGTACTGCTTTCGCTCAATGTGGACTTAATCAGGAACAATATACATTAGACCTTACAACCGGATCTGATGGATCTGAAATAAGTTGGTCAATTGGAAACGACAATAAGCTAAGTAGTTTTGGTGTGAATCACCAAAATAGCCATAGCTATTCCTTTGACTTTTGCTTAGACTACGGGACCCATTATTTGGACCTTGTAGATCTTCAAGGAAATGGATGGTCTGGGGCAAGTTATAGTTTAAAAAAACCTAACGGATCTATAGTTTTAACAGGTTCAGGACCAACAGCTAGCTATTCGTCTAATAGTTTCTTGGTTGGCGCTGCAGCTTCATGTCAGGATTATGATATGACTTTGAGTTATTCCATTCCTGAAGCAGGGGGAGAAACAACTATCAACCTTGGAGATACAATTGAAATTTGTTGGGATATCAACATGATGGCTATCGGGACTTACCCTAATTCTGGAGTAAGTTATGATCAATCCGATGCAACAACGGACTTCAGTTGGAATATTAGTGGATTAAGTGGAGGCCCTTACAGTGGTCAATCCATCAGTGATGTTGTAGTGGATGATTTTTCACTACACTTAGTTACCTTGACAACGTCAGATGCCAATGCATGTCAAATGCAATTTCAATTTTATATTCATAATCCTACACCGAATACTACAATGGAACTTAGTGTTTCTTCTGACACAATTTGTGTAGGAGAGACCAGCACTGTGTTTGCTGAATATGAAAACAATGGACAGCCTCCTATAGAAATTGAGGAGCCAGATCCAGTATATTTGGATGACGTTATAGGTAATGGGAGTGTTGCAGAATACAATTCTACAATTACTCTTGACGGATATGACCCACTAGATACCATTACAGATAGCTTATGTATTAAGAAGATATGTCTAGAATTAGAGCACTCCTATGTTGGGGATTTGACTATCCATTTTGTTACTCCAACAGGAGATACCATAACACTATTGGAAGATCAAAACGGATCAGGTAATGGAAATGGTTTGGCTGGATACTTTTTCGGAGAACCAATAGATGATGGCACGGATGCACAAGGAGTGGGATATTCTTATTGCTGGACCCCTTCTGCAACACAGACAATCCATGATATTGCAGGAACTCAACCTGGATCATACACTTTCCCCGAGACTATTGAAAACACGGATGGAACATTTGCTAATGACTTAGCTGCATATGATGTCAATCCTTTTTCGAACGCTGTTGGATCCCCAATTAATGGTGACTGGCAAATTATAGTTTTAGATACTTATGCTAGTGATGATGGGTATATCTTTGGTTGGAATTTCGAGCTATGTGTAGATCAGTCTGCAACTGTATCATATGTTGATTCTTTCTGGGTAAGCACCAACTATCCTAATTCTTTTGTTGACCCTTCAGTTGACAGTTCTCAAACAGAAATAATTGGTATGGAAGGCGATCAAACGCAGCACTACCAATATCACGTGATTGATAATAATGGCTGTGAATGGTTCGAAGAAATAAGCGTTTATATTTGGGATAGCCCAGTTACTCAATCAGATTACACCGTGTCTTGTGATTCTATGTTTGAATTGGGAGTACTTGATCCAAATACAGACGACCCTGGTTATTGGACATACATACCTGACACTTTAGATCCTTTGGATGCAGATTTCATCCCAAACAATCAGGTAGCCAACCCAACTATCCAAGTATATGAACCAGGAGTTTACGAATTTGAATACAACAGTTCTTGCGGTAATACTATCACACAAACTGTGACTGTGGACCAATCTATCTGGGAAGTTCCAGTAACGGATCAAGGAATTATTGTTTATTGTTTCAACTCAGCCACTCTAGGTGTAACCGATTCTAATTTTGTTGAGGCACCAGGACATTGGGAATATGTGGCTCCTCCAGGAGGACCTACTAATGTCCTATTCTTTCCAAACAATATGGTGTTGGAACCAACCGTTATTGTTCCAGAATTAGGAACCTATGAATTCATTTATTACAACAGCTGTGGAAGAAGTGATGTTCAAACCCTGGAAGTGGTTCAAGAATCACCTGATTTAAACATTCCTAGTATCGTTACCTGTGACTTTGATATTGCCTTAAGTGTTACAAACTTCATACAGGCTGGATCATGGACCGCGAGCTCAGCTGAAGGGAATAATATAAGTATTGATAATATAGCAAACCCAAATGCTACGGCAACAGTGGATGGATACGGAACTTATACATTCACCTTTACTTTTGAATTCTGTGATGCAAGTTTCTCTCAGGATGTAGAAGTCGTGTCCGAAAACCCTGAAGTTTCCGTCTCAGATGAAGTTATTACCTGTGATAGAACTGTCCAAAACTTAACTGCTACAGTTACGGGGCAAGGATCTCATTGGGAGGCCTCAGGACCAGGAAATGTATCATTTGTGGATGCTACACTTATGATAACCAACGCGACAGTATCTGAATATGGTGACTATACCTTCTATTATTATGGATGTAATGGTGTTGACTCTTTGGATGTAACATTTGAAAAAGAAATTCCATTATTATCTGCTCCTACCTTTGTAGAATGTGGATTGGAAGCACTTTTACAAATCAACTATGCAGGTGACCTTGGAACCTTTAGTGTTACTAATAGTGAAGGAGCAACTGTCCAACTAGATATGATAGATAACAATACCTACACCTTAACTTCTGATGAATACGATCAATTTGAAGTTAGTTATCAAGGTTGTGACGAGGAGATATCTACGGTAATTACGTTTTTCTGTGAATTAATCATTCCTAATGTATTTAGCCCAGATAATGATGCAGTGAATCAAGAATTCAGCATTGAAAGGCTAGACACTAGAGTCTATAACAAGTCCAACTTCAACATCTATGACAGATGGGGTAAGAAAGTATATCACAATGGTCAATACGGCTTAAATGGAAGCTGGTGGGACGGAAAAGACAGTGCACATGGAGAAGACTTAGAAGAAGGTATTTATTATTACACGCTAGTCCTTCACAATTATGTTACAAATAAGGAAGAGAAATACACTGGAAGTATTCACCTCTTTAGATAAAAGAAATAAAAAAGGCATCCCGGATATCCGGGATGCCTTTTTTATTTAACGAAAATTATTTCATTTCCTTCAACCAAGCTTCAACAGCAACAGGGAAATAAGCATATTCCAAAGCATGTATTTTCTGAGCTAAATCTTCTGCATTATCTCCTTCTTCAATTGAAGTTCTAGCCTGAAGAAGAATTGCACCTTTATCATATTCTTCATTCACCAAGTGAATCGTAATTCCACTTTCTTTTTCCTTATTTTCGATGACTGCGTTGTGAACATTCATCCCAAACATCCCTTTTCCACCATAATTTGGCAGTAATGCAGGGTGAATATTTATTATTTTATCTGGAAATGATTTAATTAATTCAGAAGGAACCTTCCAAAGAAAACCAGCTAAAACAATTGCATCGACTTCTAATTCCTTCAAATAATCAATAACTTTTGTAGAGTTTACAAAGTCTTCTTTGCTAAAAACTAGACTAGGAATCCCCAGATTTTCAGCCCTATTCAAGACGTATGCATCTGACTTGTTGGTTAGTATAGAACTAATATAAACATTTTGTTTCCCTTCAAAATACTTAGCTATGTTCTCCGCATTGGAGCCAGAACCAGAAGCAAAAATTGCAATATTTTTCATCTTAATAATCTTTTACGTAAAATATTTGTAGTTTTATCTTTCACTAATCCACATGCAAATGTTACAAAAATTTGTCTATGTTTCAGATTATATATTTATTTGCAGTGTAATTTAACTAAATTGGAGAAGATATGTCTGATATTGCATCTAAAGTAAGAGCTATCATTGTAGATAAGCTAGGCGTGGACGTAAGC